>ULVE01042401.1_pt1 | contig 44143 bp, 48 predicted proteins | sample 1959161 | NCBI WGS metagenome assembly ULVE01 (sample SAMEA4835778, study PRJEB28245) | human gut metagenome | biome: gut microbiome; material: fecal sample | place: Denmark | collected 2008
TAATCCTCATGGAGTTACCAAATCCCAGGTTGGTTTGGGTAATGCTTCCAATACTTCGGATGCAAATAAGCCAGTATCTACTGCTCAGGCTGCTGCTATTGCCGATGCTAAGGCTGCAGGTACTGCTGCTCAAACTTCTATCAATAGCCATGCAGGTAGAAAGGATAATCCTCATACAGTAACTAGAGCTCAATTGGGATTGGCAACTACTGACCAGGTAGTATTTGCTAAGACCACGGCTCCTTCTGGTTTCTGGAAAGAGTCTTCCGATGAAAGATTGAAATCTAACATCAAACCGTTAACCCATACTCTGGAACAGATTTGCAGTATACCTACAGAATCCTTTATCATGGATGGTAAGGAAGATGAGGGTACCATTGCACAAGGTCTGGAAGCAGCTGGATTTAATAACTATGTGGAAGAAGACCCAAGAACTAAGGACTCAGTTCCTAATCCCGAGGAATTCGAAACGGTTGTTATCGATGGTGAAGAATACATATTGGTAAAACAAGTTAAGTACCATAAGATGTCTACTCTGGCAATCGAGGGTATCAAACTTCTTTACGAAGAGATTAAGGCTTTGAAGGCTGAAATCTCAGAACTCAGAAATCTTAAAGATGTAGATTAATATGGGAGAGATAGCAACATGGAGTGCTGTCAAAACTAAAGTAGGCCTTGGTAAGGATGGTAATGACTGCCCTACCAAGGCTGAATTGTTAGCACTCACCCCTACAGGAACGGGGGAAAGTTACGTTGGCTTGGAAATCTCCAATGCTAGTTCCTATGGTAATAACGAGGCTGTTAAACTTGAGGATATTCATAAGGTAACCTATAAGTATACATTTACTCTTTCTAATACTACTTTAAATTTTACGGCCTTAGGAGGTAATCCTACTAATACCGTTCAAGGATTTGGAGGTACTTCTAATAGGGAAAAGTTTTTAGATGGGGTAGCTACTGGTATTAAAGAAAGTGTAAGTTATAGTGCTTCTGGATTACCTTCTTGGATATCCTGGTCTGATGCAGGAGGTTGGGTTGCTCAGGAGAACTTAAACCTAACTGCAAGGTCTAAAACAGATGGGGTAATAACCCAACAAGATTCTGGTAAAACTTTTGCTATCGGTTGGTCTCAGGCAGCAGCCTCTCAAAGTTGGACTCAGACTTTCTCAGTGAACCCAACCTCAATGTCATTTGGGGCAACTGGAGGAACGAAAACATTTACTGTAACTTCCTACAAACAAGAATACAGAAATGGACATACCTATGGTAGTCAAGTTTCCTTAAGTTATACCCGGGCTAATACGGGAGTTACCGGTACTGGTACTTCGGTAACTATGGCAAATAATACATCTACTTCGACAAAGTCGGGTAGTGTAGTATTAACCCAGGCAGAAACCAATAAGAAACTAACAATCTCATGTTCTCAATCTGCAGGTTATAAGACTTATAGTGAAATTACTGCAAGTGGTGGAGCTGTAACCGATATACCTGCAAGTGGAGGTACAAGAAGTTCATTCTCTACTATGCCCTCATATTCTCAAACTTGGGGATGGAATGGTTCTACAACTGGAGGTGGCACAATTACAAGCGGTGCTAGCATTAGTTATGGTACTGCAGTTAGTGCAGGTTCTTTGGGAACTACGGTTAAATCTAGAACCCAGGTAGGAACCCTTACTGGTACCTTATCACTAAATGGTAAAACCAAATCTGTAAGTGTACCAGTATACCAGGCAGCAAACGAATTTACTGGGTATACCTATGGTTCTTGGAGTGTAAGCTTAACGGCAAATTCTTATACCATCGGTAATACTGGAGGTAGTGTAACTTTGTACCCCAGTGCAAGTAGACCCAGGTATGCTAACTATACCTCAGGTTCAAATACAAGGGATGGCTCTGATAGTGCTACTCCGAGTTTAAGTACCAATGGTACCTCAGGATTTAGTCTATCAGGTACTACACTTAGTGCTTCTGAGAATACCAGTACAAGTAGTAGGTCTATTAGAGTTACGGCTTCTTATGGAGGTGCTTCCGATTATGTGGATATCACTCAGGGCGGTACAAGTGTATCTTATAATTATTATTTTAATTGGGGGAGTGCTCCTGGAAGTCAGACTTCTAAGTCTATTACTCATCCAGCTTTGGGAAAAACTGAAGAGGTTCCATTCATCTCTTATAAAAAGAAAGTGATAAATGGTACAGAAACCTCTGATATATATCCGGTAGGAGCAAGTCGAAATGTACCGAGTTGGACTACTATTAATATAGTAAATAATGGGCTCTCAGTTAAAACTCATGAGAACACTGCTGAATACTCAAGGTCTACTACAGTAACAGTAACTCAATCAGAATCTGGTAAGGAGATAACACTTATTATTATCCAGAGTGCTGCTACAATAACCTATGAGTATGTATTTAGTATATCATAGGTTATATACAACACCAGTATTTATTATATGAGAGACCCTAAAAACTTAATCATTAATTTCCTAAAACCAATAAAATTATGGGAGTAGAAGTAAAAGGTGCCGGTGTTGGTAGAGAAATCCTTAACAACCGTTTCACTACGGAAAGAGGTCTTTGTGATTTGGGCTACAAAACGAATTCGGATATCCGAGATTCTCGTGACCAAATGGGCGCAGGCTTCAATCGTGTTATGGACCGTCTCTGCAACATGGAACACCAACAGTCAGATTGCCCGCCTTAATCGAGTAGTAGATGCTCAGAGAGACCAGAACATTATCAATCAAGTTGTGGCTGCCTTAAAAGGTACAACTACACCGGCTCAGTAATTTTTAATTTGCTGGGATGACTAAAAAGGAGTGCATCTATTTTAGGTGTACTCCTTTTTTCGTTTTAACACATTAACTAAGGAATTATGGAACAACAAGAACAACTCACCGAATTTAAGATACAACTAGCATTACCTGCTCCAAATATAGAGGTTGCTCAAGAATTGGGATTAGATAAACCTAAACAATAATAAGAATTATGCCAAGTAAGTCGGTTAATATTACACTATCGACTCCAATTGGTCCTCTAGAAATATACGTAGATAAACGAGAACAAGCTCGTGCAGAAAGGTTGATTGCTAAGACTCCAAGTATCTTAACTAAGGGTTATGCGAAAGGTACAGAAAAGTTTGGTAATCAACTTCTTCGTATAGTAAGACGAAGTTTGAATACTGGTGTACCTCCAAGGGGTTCCGGAGTATCTTGGCCACCACATGCTCCTGGTACCATAAAGAAATATGGAGACCATACCATGCTAAATCTTACTGGACAATATGCCAGGTCAGTTACTTTAGTAAAGGGTAAGAAAAGAACTTTCGTTGGTTTACCAATTGGAATCAAGAAGATTACTTATACTGGTAAGACTTCAAGAAAAACTTTGAATCAGATAGCTATCATGTTAGAGTATGGTAGTAGAGATGGTAATTTACCACCTCGTCCTCTCTGGGCTCCTGCATTTAAGGCTGCGGGTGGAAAAGCTGCCTTACAAAAGGAAATACGTAATGAAGTTAGAAAAGAAATAAGGAGGATTATATAATGGCAGTAGATTTTGAAATATCTTCACTATCAGGAACTGGTACTGCTACCATTCGTGTAAAACCGAAAGCAGTAAATACAGAACAGACCTTAAAAGAGCAGGTCCTCAAGGTAGTAGTTCAGGGTGTAGAAAGGGAAGTAACTCTGATACAAAAGGCTGCTCCTAAAATAGTAGAGACCTGGGGAACTTATTTTAGTATCACTCCGGAAACTACTTCCCATACTTTCGATGGTACTAAAAAGGGTGAGACTCTAGAAATATGGGTATATAGTTACCAACAGAAGTTTATAAATAATGAGCCTCAAGATGAATACCGTGCTGTAGATTGGAAATTAGAAAGCTCATCCGATTGGTTAGAGGTAACCCAAGAAATTGGGGAAGCTAATGCTGCAGGTAAGCTTATTATCAAAACTAAATCTACTAATCAAGATCACAACCCAAGTAACTATGACCCATTAGAAAGAACTACTACGGTTAAGATTATCTTACAGCAAGAACCTAACCAAGAGATAGTTTTAAATATAACTCAATCTCCAGGTACTAGAACTACTAAGTATGGCTTTGAACCAACCCCGAATATACCATTCCCAAATCTTGGTCAAAATACTAGTACTGCTCAGATTAGTAATGTAAAGGGTTATCAGTACTACCTTATCAACGGTATTCAAGTTGCTAAATTTATAAAACAATTTAAGATAACCGATATAAGTAAGACAATAGAGGGTCAATTCCCTGGAGGTATTGGTTCAGAACCAATACCCTTTAAAGTATGGCTTACCGATTATCCTTCAAATATTGCTACTCAATGGGTTAGTGAATTAAATTGTGTTGGTCATTTACAAACCATAATGAGTGGTTTTGGAGGTATTCAGGTAATTTATAATGGGTATATTAATGACAATGGCAATCAAAGTGTTCAGTTAAATATTAGATTAGGACTTTAATGGTAAACTCAGAAGAAATAGTAGAAAGAACTTTTTATATCTCTCTACTTAGTACAATGTTGGAAATGGGTCTTACCTTAAACCCAGAAGACTTCTTACCTTTGTCTCAAGAAAACGAAAAAAGATTTCAAGAGGCAATCAAAGGTATGAAGAAGTTTATACCACTTTTTGGTATAGGGAATAATCAAGTAAAAGGCCCAAAGACTCTCCCAAGAATAACTATAGAACTACAAGGTTATTATGCTGGAGATATTGGTGTGAATAAATACATCATTGGTGATAAACTTGAGGATGGTAATTACCAAGCTTCAGAGTTTCCTTATGAAACTAAGGATATTACCATAGATGTACATCTAGTTTCTCAAACACAAGCAGATATGAGGTTGCTACATACAATCTTATATACTGGCTTACCTGCTAGAGGATACGTGAGACCATACTTCAATGACTTAGAGGAATGGGAAAAGGGCAGGCTTGCTCCCACCGGAAACCTATTCATTGAGATTGGTAATTATTATGACCATCCAGATGTAGAACATGGTATACTTGAGAAGGTATACACTTATGTATGTAAAGACGGTATTCTTCCAGAAAAAGCTTTGGGAGAAGGTACTCTTACACCCATCAAGGATATATCAGTTCTTATTGGATTGTTAGAACAAAACGAAAATGAAATGTTAGAGTTAAAAGTACCTAAGGTATAGGTACAATACTCTAGGGTATAAATTAAACAAGTAATTAACTTTAATCACAATAGAATTATGCCAACTTCACCTCACATTGACTTTAAGTTTAAGAACAACAATGTTCTTCAAACTACTCCCATGTTAGGAGTTTCTTGTGTATTGGCTAGAACTACTAAGGGCCCATACGATGACCCCTCAGAAACCATCTCTACTTTCTCTCAGTTCCAAAGAATCTATGGTTCTGAAATTGTACCAGATGGTTCTGTATCAAATATCGAAAAGGCTTTGCAGGGTGGTTCTAAGCTTCGTGTTATTCGAGTACTTGGCAAGGGAGCTACTCAAGGTACAGTAACTGCTTCTTCGGCTGCGGCAAGAAAAGCTAAAGATTCAGAAGATGGGATTTCAGTTGCTTCTGCTGTACCCGACTCGGCTAAACCCTCTGCTCTGATTACTTTCAAATCAGGTAGTACTACCTATAGTTTTGGATTAGTAACTAAGGGATATGGAGATCCAATTGGTAGTGCAAATACTTTCCAGGTTGGTTTTTATAAACAAGCTAATACCTTGTATTATAAAATCTATTCGGCTAATGGGCAAGTACTTGAACAGGGTCCAGTAATAACCTACAAAACTGCCGATGATAACAATAATACTTCGGTAGATTACCTTGCTCTTAGTGCATTTGCTAAGAACTCGGAATATATTAAGCCGGTAATTACTGCAGGTTCCTCTTTTGAAAACCTAATTAAGTGGCTTACCGATGATATCGACGGTACTAAGAATGCTATCACTATTACCGTGGGAGATGCTGCACCCTCCGAAACAGAGAAACTGTTTAATGGTACTATCGGTAGTGCAGGTTCCACTCCAACTGCCGAAGAATGGATTGCTTCACTGGACTTGGTAAGAGACTACACAGACTTCTACCAATTGTTTATTTCACATATCTCTCAACACTTGGAACAAGATTCAGAGGTACTCAAAGTATACAAGGCTGCTGCTGATATGGCAAAAGAACTGATGGAATGGGTACTGTATATCGAAGTTCCCAAACACTTAACCCATTATACTCAAGGTACTCAGGCAAGAGATTACAAAGCTCAGGTTACTTGGGTACAGACTTGCCTTGGTACTGTAGGTAACTCTAAGTACATTGCCTACTTTGGTGGTGGACTTAAGTACTACAACGAAAACGGTAATCTTCAGGATTCCGATGTAGTGGGTACTATTGTTGGTTTGGGAGATGCCTCTGCTACTCAATATGGTCCTTGGAAATCCTTTGCTGGTATGAACCGAGGGGTTATTGGAGATGCAGTTGGTCCAGTATGCCCCAACTATGGTTCTCCTTCTCGATATAACGAACTGAACACCCTTGCTCAGAATTATATCAATGAGATGGTAATCAAAGATACTCCAGATGCAGGTAAGCAAACCATGCTATGGCATTGCTTCTCTTCTCAAGTGAAACAGGATTCTGAAAGGTTCCTTTCAATCGTAAGACTGAATCTTTACTTGAAGAAGTTCCTTCGCCCGGTACTCAACAAGTATATCGAAGAACCAAACGTTTGGAGTACTTGGAAGAGAATCTGGTTGGAGGTTAAACCTACACTGGATTCATTGGTAGATGAAGATGCTATGACCGAGTATACCTGGATGGGTGACCAAGATGCAACTTCTTGGGATGACCTTTCGGTTAATAACGAAGCAGATGCTCGTCAGGGTAAGTACCGTGCTATCCTTAAATATAAGGATGTAGTTCCTATGCAAGAGGTAACTATGGAGATTGTAATCGATGCAGCTTCTAAGGCAGTATCAATCGTAGAAACAAGTAATAACTTATAAACTCATAACACAATGGGAGCAAAAGTAAAAAACCCACGGAAGAAATTCTTGTGGAGCATCATGTTCCCCAAACACCCTATCAATACTTATCTATTCCAAAGTTGTACTTTGCCAGATATTGAAATTGACCAGGTTGCTCATGGGGACGTCAATAGAGACGTTAAAACTGCAGGTAGGGTTACTATAGGTAATCTTATTGTAGAGAAACTTATGACTACTGCAGGTTCAGACACATGGCTTCATGATTGGCTTTATGCTTGCCAAGACCACATAGTTGGTGGAGGTTTGGTACCAAGCCAATATTGGGAAACGGCTATTGTAAATGAACTTGCCGAAGATGGAGTCTCGGTTCTTAATACCCACGTCTTCGAAGAGGTATGGCCATGTAAGATTACCGGCTTAGACTTGGACAGAATGGCTTCAGAGAATACCATTGAGTCCATAGAGTTCTCAGTTGGTACTGCAGATAAATACTAATTCCTTAGTCTATTTTCACTAAGATTCGGTGGAGGGGTGGGATTCCTGTGATAGGAGCTCACCCCTTTCTTGTTGTTATACGGAGTACTATGAACATTTGTAAACATTAAATATATCAAATTATGGAATTTAGAACATTTAGATTTACCGGACCTTCTGGTTTCGAATATGAAATCAGAGAACAGAATGGTGCTGATGAAGATATCCTCAGTAACCTTTCAGACATGAAGACTTTGATGAACCTTACCAAGTTCATTGCAGCAATTGTAATTAGAACTACGGCTACCCCTAATGGGAAATTAACCGTAGATGATGCCCTTAACTTACCAGTCAATGACCGTTATGCTATTATCTTCAATTCTCGTATCTTCTCTTTGGGAGAGGAAGTAGAATTCGAATATGATTGGGGCAAAGAGAATGGTGGTAAGATTACTTATGGCCAAGACCTTCATGAGTTCCTTTTCGATTACGGTACTACTCCAACTGTAGAGGATTTAAATCAGAAGCCAGATGCTATCCCTTATTATCCAGAGGGAGTTAGATTGGTAGACCATGAATACACTCTTTCATCTGGCAAGAGAATTAAATTCGATTGTATGACAGGTAAGGGAGAACAAGAGTTCATGAAGTTGCCTTTGGATAAACAAACTAAGAATGCTCCCCTTCTTTGTCGGAACCTTTACTTAGAGGTTGATGGTAGTTGGGAGAAGGTAGAAAACTTTACTCCGTTTACTGCAAAGGATATGGCTGAGATGAGAAAGCATATCTTATCTATGGACCCCATTTTCAAAGGTGAGTCTCACATCACTAATCCAACCACTGGAGAGGAAAGAACTTATCCTATAGTTTGGGCACCGAATTTTTTCTACCTGACGGAAGAGTAATGTTAGAGAGTGATTTTGTTTATATCACCAGAGCCGAGATAGCCTTAGACTATTTCGGCTTTTTACGTCTTCCGTACCGAATAAGGAAAATATTCAAGGAAATGGCCGAGCAATATTATAAACAATTAAAGAAAAGAAAGTAAATTATGAATACCAGTAGGAGTATAGTAGAGGTCGGTGTTGCCATGGTTTTAAAAGACCGATTCTCTCAAGAAGCTGGCAAGATATCTGGGTCATTCAGAACAATGATGAATGATATGAATACCTGGAATAGAGGTATACAGATGTCAGCTTCTAATACAATGGACTTCGGAATGCAGCTCGTAGGGGGAATGGCAAGGGCCTATAAATACTCTGCGGGTGTTCAGAATGAAGTTTGGACTGCTTCGAAAATTGCTGGTGCTACCATTGCAGAACAAAGGGAGATGTTACAATTGGCAAAGGATGTCAATGAGATAACTCCTCTTACGGCTTCGGATGTTGCATCAGGACAAAGATACCTGGCTATGGCAGGTAATAAATTCGATGCTATTAAAGAAATGATTGGGCCAGCATCTAAGCTGGCTTCAATCTTTACAATGCCAGTGGGACAGAAAGGTGGTGTAGCTGACTTGATGACTAATATCATGTCAATGTACCAAATCCCAATGGGAGAAGCCGCTAGAGTAACCGATGATTTATATACTGCAGTTACTAATGCAAATATATCTTTAACAGATTTAGCCCAGTCCATATCTTATGCAGGAGCAGATATGGCAACTGCTGGAGTAGACCTTCGGCAAACGGCTGCTGCTATTGGTGTATTGGGGGATATGGGTATACAGGGTTCTATGGCAGGTACCTCACTGGCCAATATGATTCGTTACTTACAACTCTCTCTTGTTAACCAAAAAAAGAAAGGCTATAACGCTTTAGCAGACCTGGGCTTAAGTCCCGATGAATTCTTCGATGCTCAAGGTAACCTTATAGACCTTTACACTATCTATCAGAAGTTTGCTAAGGCGGCAGTAGATTTACCTTCACGAATTGAAACACCGACTTTCTTCAATATTTTTGGAGTTCGTGGTAATCGGGGTATGCTTCCAGTACTTCGAGATATTGCTTCTGGTAGAGATAAGATGGGTAAGATACTTGCAACTTATGACCAAAACATGGGAGCAGTAAATCGACTCAATGAAGAACGTCTTAAAACAGATGCTGGTGTAATCGACCAATTTGAATCAAGTATAGAGAACTTAACCGTTACAGCAGGTGCGGCTTTGGGTAGAATCTTTACCCCAGTACTCAATGTTGGTAAGTCTATAATCAAAGTAATTAATTCTATCTCAGGAACTTGGGTTGGAGGTTTTGGTCTTAGGGTAGGAGCTACTGCAGTAGTAGTGGGTACTATAGTTGCAGGGTTTAATACTGTAAGAGGTATTATTAGGTCTGTTGGGTATTTACAAACTATTGCTACTGCTTCTACTGAAGGTATGTCTGCTGCAGCAATAAAAACTAATACTCAGTTTGCCATTATGGAAGCACACATGGTAAGGATGGTTAACCTTATGAGAACCATGGTTCAACTCCAAATGATGTCAAGCGGTATTGGTATGAATTCTGCTGGTAGATTTTATAACACTAAAACCGGAAGATATGTTAAGACACCAAATCCTGGAGTACCATTAGCAACTACTATGGCGGGTAATTTAGCTGGAGGGGCTTTAGCTGGAGCAGGTGCCCAAGTTGGTAGTCAAGTGGCTAGGCAAGGTGCTATAAAGGGTTTAGCATCCCTCGGTGGTAGACTTATGGGATTACTTGGTGGACCCTGGGGATTAGCAATTACCGTAGGTCTTCCACTATTAATAGGGGTAGGAAGTAGTCTTATTAAATCAGTAGATAGAAATACAGAAGCTCAGAATAAAGAAGACCCCTCTGCAATCAGGGCTCAGAATGAAGAAAGGTTTCTGAATGCAATGAGAGCAGCTATTAGAGATGGCTTAAAAGACGGTAAGATTAATATCAGTGTAGATGGTGAGATATTGGGAGATTATTCTTTGGGTTCTCAGCAAGATTATACTGGTGTAGCATTAGGATTATAAAATTAAAAACACTATGGCTAGAGTATTAAATAAAGCAGCAGGTAAGATTGTTGAAAAATACAATGACCTTACAAGAGATACAGCAGGTGTTCTTACGGGTCCCTTAAATAAACTATGGAGAGCTCGGATATTACTTAATCGAACTATTTCTACTCTTCCAAAAGATGATGCTCAAAAGGGTAAACTCTATGACCCTAATGGGGTAATAGGAGAAGCTCAGATATCATCCAAGAACCCAATCCTAAACAAACAGCTCCAGGCTAAATGGAGAATGGAATTACAATTTCCAAGATTAGAAGAAGGCGAAGGAGTAGACCCAGCAAAGGGAAATAAGAATACTACTAATTACAGAAACTTCGAGGCTAAAGCAGAGGTTATATATCAGAATGAGGTAAGGATATATAATATGACTGTTAACCCCACTCAATACATTACCTTACAGAATAGACCTCCGGAATTAGACTTCCGAGGAGAAACCACATGGGCAACCATTAAATCAATGGGACGTAATGTACCAATGTATCATTTTACTGGTGCTGAGGATATTATTCAATTCAATGTGTCTTGGTACTGTAATGACCCAGAAAATCCAGAAGAGGTAATCAATAAATGTAGGTTATTAGAGGCATGGTCTAAATCTAATGGTTACCAGGCTGCTCCTCCGATTGTTAAGATTGAGTGGGGGGATTCTGGTATATTCGATAACCACAATTATATCCTTACCTCAGCAACTTATACTCTGAAGAACTTTCAGAACGGTTATAGAATAAGGGTACCTGGAAAGCCAGCTACTTTTGGTAATGGTAGGTTATTGCCTGCAGCAGCAACTCAAGAATTGATTTTCAAGAGAGTAAGTGCATATAACTTATCTTATGGAGATTTTATAAATTCCGATTCACTTAAAAAGACGGGAGGTATTAAATATGATTGATGTTAACCAATATTTGATGGGAGCTAGTCCTTATAATAATGCCTATGCTCTAAATTATGGGGATGGTGATTACTCTTTAGAAGCTCCGGTAGTTTCTGTACCTTCGTCCCCTAATGATATTCAACACACTATTAAGGATGGAGAGACTTTACAGAATATAGCCTATAGATATTATGGTGATTCTGGTAAATGGTATCTTATTGCAGAAGCTAATGGTATATTAAATCCTTTTAAAGAGGTGGAAAGTGGAACACTCATAAGAATCCCAGTTTATGGCAGCTAAACAAAAACCCATATTATATAACGGAATGGGTCAACCGTATTTGGCTCTATTCGATTTCAGAGGTATGCCGATAATGAACCAAATTACTGGTATACCTCTTGGAGCTTATATTAGTACCTGGAATTATAAGTATGATGAAGAAAAAGAAAATCTTGCTACAATTACATTTGATACTGGAGACCCAGATACTGTAGATATAGATGCTTTACAAGAGGGTAGTGTGATATGCTTACAGTGGGGATATATATACCCAGATGGTCAATTCATATCAGGTCCAATTAAAACCATTAAGGTCAGGGACTTTGAGGCAAAGTTTGATTCTACTGGTACTCATGTAACTATCAAGTGTATAGACTCTATCGGTGATTTAAGATATCAACCACCATATAATTTCTCTGAAGCTTCAGAGAACAGTTTATCATCATATTTAGATGGAGGCTGTAATAATGGTGTAGGTGTAATCATAGAAATATTTCAGTAATGGAACAACGAATAATAAGTAATAAAGTATATGAGTCACTACAGGTACCTACAGAGAATACCCGTACCACTACTGGTAAAGTACTCTATGCTAACAAATACAGTGGGATAGCAGAAGTGGCTATGCCAGAAGATTTGAAGGCTCTGATTAATAGTGACTTTGGGTTAGTTGGCAAGAACATCTTAGTTCAATTAGAACAAAAGATGAGAGGTTATACTAATGGCCCTTGGTACATAGATTCAAGAGATAATGTTATTTATATACACAATAGGAAATTCCATGAAGAACCTGTAACTGTTTATACTTATCAGGGTGAGAATGGCGAAGTACTCAGTGTTCAATTTTCTACTCAGAAGGTAACTAAAAGAGTTAAGGCTACACTCTCTCCTACTATTAATCCTGAAAGTAAAGACTTAGAAATATTAAGTACTGGAATTGATGATACCGAAAAATTACCCGAGATAGTAGCTAATGAGAATAATGGGGTATATTATAAGAACTGGCATACCTCAGTAGGTAAATATGGTGCTGAAAATAATCCTCAAGATATACCAACTATTATGGAAATGAGATTAAAGCATACTATAAGTACCGACCCTAACTTAAGAGCTTCAATTGAAGCTAGGAAACAATTGAATGACAAATGGAATCAAGATGTAGCAGAATATTCTGCTTCTAACCCAGCCGAAGCATATAGACAAGGTAAAGAAAAATTCCTTAATGAACTTAGTACAGACCAGGTAAGAAGTATCATAAATAAAACCATTCAAAGAGAAGAATTTCCTGCTGATAGACGTGCAGCTTTAAATGCAGCCCTTAAGAATGTGGTTAATGGTAAGACCCTAGATGAAGATATATACAATATCCTTAAGAACGAAAGGTACCTTTTTGAGGGTAAAGACCAAATGGAATACATGGTCATAGAAGACCTGGACCCAAGAGACTTTGACCCAGAACATACTCCCAAGGGTGGAGCTAATGCTTGGGGATTAGAGGATGAAGAAAGTGTTTATCGAGGTATATCGGCTTTAAAGAAAGGTCCCTATACCATGGTGATTGATGACACTCCGGTTATCAAATATAAAGATCCATTAAACCCCAGCCTTGGTGTATTCAGTGTTACAGTAAAAGTTCAACATTGGAAAAAGGCTAATGTTGAAATACCGCTGTACAAACTTTACCATAACTTATTCAGTAGATACGGAGGGATAGATAAGTGGGCTTGGGCAGCTAATGCTAATGCTAATGGTGGTTTAAAGCATACAGAGAGTAAACTGGTTTGTCAAATGCAAGTTGTTGGAAGACCTTTACTAGCTTCTTCTCAAATACTAATCTTAGAAAATGTGGGTAAACGATGGTCTGGTCCTTGGTATATAAAACAATGTACCCACTCTATGGATGCAGGCCAGGGATATGTAACTAATTTAGAGTTAGTGAAGAACTCGAGTAGGGCTGGTTCTACTACTTCTAAGACTGGATTGTCTACTCAAACCGTTGTAGCTAATGATGCTAAAGCTAATGCTGTAACCTCTAAGGGTAAAGATAAGAAGGCTTTGAGTAATATCAACGAATTGGATTTGAGTTGGACTTACAATGAGGTTGCCTATTTCATTGAATCTGGTATTATGGATAAGGAAGGAAATGTATTAGATATTAAACGTAGAGACGAAATGGCTAGGAAGAAAGCTTATTATACCGAAGTATTGGCTAAGACTCCAATCGAGAAAGCCGAGGGTATAGCTGTAAGCTCTGGCAGTTTAACTACTTCTTCGGGCAAGGTAGTACCCGGAAAAATAACCATTAAGGATATTCAAGTACCAGATGACTATTGGGTTAAATTCGATTATATGGAAGTAGCCATAAAGAGATTCAAGGAATATATTAAGAATAAGGAAGTGAGGTAATTATGGGCTATGAAACTGCAAAAATAATAACAGAAGAAGGATTAGAGGGTCTTGGAAGGTATTACTCTATTTATCGGGGGATAGTTGTTGATAATAATGATACCGAAAAGAAGATGAATAGGGTAAAAGTATGTATACCAGAAGTAATGGGAGGTACCTTTGCTTGGGCTTTACCGAAAGGACAACATGGTTCAATAAGTAGTGGATTTAAGTTCTTAGCCCCTAAGGTAGGAGATATAGTATTCATTACTTTTGAATTTGGTGATCCTACTAAACCCTTATGGGAATACCATGGTTGGAGTATGAATCAAGTACCCCAACCTTTGGATGGCCCAAATAAGATGGGGATAGTTACTCCAGAAGGTAATCTCATTGTAATAGACGATAATAAGGGGAAACTAAATCTTTATTTTAATGGAGATATCTCAGTTTATTCTGAATCTAATGTAGTGGTATCAGCTAATAAGGATATCAATGTATCTTCAGGTGATACCCTTATATTAAATACCGGAGAAAATCAGGGGTTAATCAATATTGCTCAACTAACAGAAAAACTAAATCAAACTATCCAAGAGCTAGAACAACTTCGTAGTATGTTCAATTCTCATGTACACTCAGGTGTAACTACTGGACCAGGTTCTTCAGGTCCTACAGTAACTCAAGTAACTAAACCTTTCTCACAATTCGTTGTAGACGATTATGAGGATAAAACCTGCATACACTAATGGAAAAGAATTACTTTACAGACTTAGTTGGTATAGGTGTAACTTATCCTATCCAACTTACAACTAATGAAAAGGGTGAAAGAGGTTGGTACCCAGTAAATGGAGATTTCAAACTTATCAGAGATAATATAAGTTCGATATTATACTACATGATAGGCCAGAGATTTCGACAGGAAAACTTTGGTAGTAAACTATGGCAATGTATTGAGGAACCAAACTCACAAGCCCTAAGTTTTATAATTAAAGAGTTTTTAAAACAAGCCATAGGTGCTTGGGAACAAAGGATAACCTTCCAAAATATCACGGTTACTAGAGTTGATGCAAAAATACACATAGAAGTAACATATATAGTAAATGGAACAAATTCTAGTCAGTACCTCGATATCACCTATGACCGGTCGGATAATTCATTAAATACACAATAATATGGGAATCACAAATAAATGGCTTAACCCATACCAGAGGTCTTATCAACAGATTAAGGCCAAGCTGGTTGAATCCCTTATGGGACTCAAAGACCCTCAAGGTCAGAAACTCATAACGGATTATTCGGAGGGGAACATCTTAATTATCATCCTCTCATTATTTGCGGCAATTGCCGAAGTACTTCACTACTATGTAGATAACATGGCAAGGGAAACTTTCCTATCTACGGCAAGAAGGTATGATTCGGTAGTTAAACATGGGGCTTTGGTAGATTATCATGCTCGAGCAGCAATTGCTGCTACAGTAGATGTAATCTTATCCAGAAGTATTACTGGTAATTCTATCGGAGCTAAGTTAACTATACCCCAAGGTACTCTGTTTACAGATTCTAGTGGTAATTCCTGGTTATCTGCTAGAGACGTAACTTGGTATTCAAATGTAACTACTTGTAAAGTACCTATAGTTCAACACAAGAAGTATACTGCAAGTGCTTTAAATAATATGGTAATACCCACTGGAGATAGAGTTATAATTCATCTGGGTACTCTACCCAATGGTAAGTATTATGAACAAGGTTCTATGTCATTGCAGATAGGTGGGGAAACTTGGGTATTAGTAGATACATTTGCAAAATCCAAACCTACAGACAAACACTTTATGGTTTCAGTAGATGAGGCACTTAATCCTTATATAATGTTTGGGGATGGTACCTTTGGTAAGAAGCCTGCAGCAGGAGCAAAAATAACCAATGTGGTATTCTACTTAACCAATGGTACTCAGGGTAATGTAAAGAGTAATACTATTACTTCTGTACCTTCAGTAATCTCTTCTTCAATTACTGATGCTACCGTAAGTAATGCTTACGATGCCGGAGGTGGTTCAAACTATGAAAACTTTACAATGCTCAAAGAACATATACCTTTGAGTGTAAAGACTTTGGGAGTAGCAATTACCAAAGAGGATTTCGAAAGTTTGGCCATGTTGGTTGATGGGGTAAACAAAGCTAAAGCCGATTATGAATGCGGTAGAAAGCTTACAGTATATATTAGCCCCGATGGTGGAGCTGTTGCTTCTTCTGAATTAATCAATAGGGTATACAATCTATTATCTCAAAGAGCTCCTATGACCACATGGTTAAAGGTTAAATCTGCAGGTAAGGTTCAGATTATTCTAGAGATGGGAGTTACTGGTAAGAAGTCTTATAAGACTCCCGAGATACAAACTCAAATTCTTACAGCATTATACAATGCCTATTCTCCAGAGCAAGCTCAGATAGGAGGAAGCGTAAGGTTATCAGATATCTATGCCTTAATAGATAACTTATCAACAGTAGATTACCTTCACCTTACTAAGTTCTATATTAAACCTTGGCCTACTACCATCTATGGTAATAAAGAATTGAACTTGGGTCAGTTTAAATTGAATAAGGCTAAAGGGTCTATGACTTACTATATTACCTTCAATTCATCTACTACTTTTACTGTACGTTCTGTATCAAATGGGTATATGGCTACTGGTACTGTAGGTAATTCTATACAGGTAATAGATAAGGCTAATGGTTTTGACTTCTCTTTGGATATTCAGAACAATAGCTATCAGTCTGGTTACAGATATTCTATTACGGTATCAGAACCTAACCATGACTATGAAGACCCCGGTTTTAATTTACCAGTATTTGAAAACGCTTCACAATTGACTTTAACCGTAAAAGAAATTGTATAATGATAAACCTCAAAAATCTAATCGACTTTTTGCCATTCGAGTATAAAGCTCAAGATACCTATAAGGTAAATGGCAAAGGCATCTTAGAGAGGTTTCTAGAAATTTGTGGAGAGCATTTTGAAGATTACATTACAAAGGATATTGAGAATATCTTAGACATTATTGATATAGATAAGGCTCCGGATATGTATCTCAATTTCCTTTGGCAATTCCTCGGAGAAATGCCCTTTGCTTATGGGAACACTATAGATGCACAGAAATGGGCAGAGTACTTTAATGGGTTCTACTCCGATGCTAAACTCCAAGAGTTATCTAAGCTTTGGATAATACCAAAGGAGGGACCCTTTACTTTAACCAGTACTCAAGTAAGAAACATCCTGAAGTATTCGATATCTCTTTTTAAAATAAGAGGTACCTCTGAGTTCTTCGAAATAATGATGAGGCTGTATGGGTTAACCTGCGTAGTAACTGACCCTGCAAAGGCTGATAGTTATGATGGTTGGGTAAAAGGTAATCCGCACTTTGACCAGTATTACCATTATGACGATAAGTATACCTATGATAATACTTTCGATTGTTCTCAATGTATACCGGTAACCTTTAGACTTACCGGTCATGGATATACTTCGAACTCAGCAGCTTTCAGAAAATTTAGAGAAGCCGTAGAGGCTTTCTTTAAAAGATTCATACCCTATCATGTATCTTTCGATATTCAATATGGGTTTACCGTAAATGATGGGTATACAATTAAAGCTGAGTTAGTAAATCCGGACCAACCCAATCTTATTACTTCAGAGGTATATGAAGTACCGGTAAAGGTAACTGTAACTTCAGATTGGATAAATGCCGACCTAAGATATCAGATATCCAGTGATAATATAAATTGGGGTTACACTAAACACGAAAGTGGTTCCATTTTTAATATACCCAGAGCAGGTACTTATTATTTTAGAAGTGTGGGAGACCCTACTAAGGTAACTCAAATCACGGTTAATCAAGAATCTTATAATCGAGTATATTCTATTACTTGTGACCCTATTACTGGAAAGATAACTCCTACTAACCTAAAAGTAAGTACAGTAGTAAGGGCAAACGTATCCTATAAGGGTACCGTGAAAACCTGTAATGTACGATTATCTGGTACGGATATAGTGAAAGTCTCTGGCTCAACTTGGGAATTTTCAGAGCCTGGTACCTACATCTTTGAGATTGTAGAGTTCCCAGTAAAGCAAACTTCCTTTGTTGTAACTCGAGAAGAGATTACATATAAGGTAAGATGTACACCTTCTGAATTTAGAGTTGGGGATAAGCAAAGTATCAAGGATGCTACTACCACTCTTACCATCGAATCGAATTACCCAGAATCATTTACTGGTGAACTATATTGTAGGCTAATTGGTGATACTAAGTTGTTTAAGAACGGTGATAAGTTTACTGCTAATAGTTATGGTACTTATAAGTTTAAATGTACACTGGATAAAAGGGAAACCGATGAAGGTGTAGGTATATTCGAAGTAGTATCTGGTAAGACTGCAGTATATAGAATTACTGTTAGCCCACCAACAGTCACATTATTCAATGGCTCTGCAAAAGCTACAGTAAAGATACAACGTATTTCTGGTAATGGAGATGATTACAGAGTAAGGGTAATTGAAACTGGGGAAACCTTTAATGCTCAGAATGGTTATGTATATACTGCAAATAGGGCAGGGACTTATACCTTCCAGTCTGTAGCTTACCCTACTGCTAAGACTACTTTGGTAGTTAATAATTCTCCAGTAGTATATCAGAATAAATTAAAGATAGTACCTTCGGATGCTACAGACAGTCATTGGAAAGAACCCAACTGGGCATTACCAGAAGACCAGATAGATGATACTTATGCAGTATACCAATTACTGGATGAGAAGTCTGCTTGTAAGTTCCATCTTGAGGAAATGAAAAATGAGGTCAATGTAAGTGGTACTGCTACCTGTGATGAGAACAGGGAAACCTATAACCTTGATGAGGAAATTGTTCTTACCAAGGCTGGGACTTATACCTTTGTGGCAGATGATGGTTCTTCATTAAGATGTCAAGTAATACTGGAAGATTATCCTACAATCATCGAGATTTCTTGTACTCCCCCTTATGCAGAATTAAAGGGGAATGTTAAACAAGTATCTACTTTAATCAAGTGTACTTCTAATAAACCTGACTTCGATAGTCGAATAAGGGAAGTTGGTAAAGTAACTACTTATGACGCAGGTGGTGCTGGTTATGAATTTGTAACTGCACAAGCTGGAGAGTATATATTCGAATCAGTGGTAGATACTTCGAAGAGAACTAAGTTCACCGTAGTAGATGCAGACCTTTTAAGTGTTAGTCCTCAAAAGTTAGAATGGGAACATGATGACCTCTCAGAGAAAACATTTACCATTACAACTTACAGTAATCAATCTTGGCAAATAGTAGAACAATGATAAATTCAACAATCGATAGAATAACAGAGACCACAACTCAGTCTTTATTCAAGGCATTCACTGTGGGTATATTGGGAGAGTGTACACAAATCTTGTATGATTTGAGATGGATGATAATTCTTGCAATAATTCTAATCCTATCAGATTTATGGTTTGGGTTATCGGCAAGTAGGTTACAGAAAATCGAAATTCGAAAATCTAGAGCTGGAAGAAGAACTCTAAACAAAATAGTAGATTATATCTGTTATGTTCTACTTGGTGCTGTACTTGGTAAAGCTATTGGGGAACCCTATGGGATGAACCCAATAGGGGTATCAATAACGGTTATGGTAATATGCTACTGTTTCGAAGTAGATAGTATATATGGACACATCTGTGAAATACATGGTATTAAGAAACGGTACAGTATATGGAGAATACTCTTTAAATTGTTAACCTTCAAGTTCAAGGATGTAGGTGAAGCATTTAAAGATATGTCAGAACAGAAAAATCAATTTAAAAATACTAAGGACAATGAAGACGTACTTTAAGTATGAAGGTATTATTAAATCAAAGGAAGCAGCAGAGGCAATTGCTGCTCCTTCTGGTTTAGGACCATTCTGTGGATTTGGCTCGGCTACCATAAATGGTAACAAATTAGTAGTATCTCCTCAGGGAGTTGCTGGAAGTAAGTATGCCAATGTAATCAAGGATAGGATTATGGCAAGGTATATGGCAAAGGCTTCGGAAGATGGAGAATTGCCAGACGTGAACTTTGGATGTATTTCAAGAGATGGGTATGTATTTATATCCGATGAACAAACGATTACTATTGAGAACATCCAAGGTACCCAAGGTTCAACAGAAGAAGTATTACTCTTTGCAGTACATACTACTATTTCTGAACCAGTAGATAATCCAGTAGACTTTGTAGCTTATTGGAATGAATCCTCTGAAAGCTTCTACACCTTGTTTAAAAAGTCTCTGGATATTTATTATCCGATTGCCGAAGAGAATCGTACACCGGATATCATTAATAATGATGTATATTCTAATTACGATATGACCTATAGCAATCTTCTAGAGATGGTAGAGAGTGCTTGCCCTTATTACTCTAATAATAAAACTTCCGTTGTTCTTATCGGAGTATATGGTAAGGGTACTGATGCAATGACTAAACGAAATGAGAACTTTGCTATCGTACCCTATCAGGGTAAGTTCCAAGAAATCCCTTATACTACTGCTGCCCAGAGTATGATGAAGGAATCAGTGAAAAGATTAGAACAAGTAAATTCAGGATTCCCGGTAATAGATGAATCTGGTACTAAGTTAAATATCAAGCAATACATCGATAGTCAGATTGAGGCTATCAGAAAAGAATTCGCTGAATCTCTGAGTACTGCTAACTTACCCATCGGTTCTATCATTCTTTGGGAAACCGATGTAATACCGGAGGGCTGGGCAGAATATACTAAGGCAGCTGGTAGAATAGTTATTGGTTACCAAGCTGGAGGAGTTCAGATTGGAGATGAAGTAATGCTACAGAATGTCGGAGATTACTATACACCCACTAAGGGTAACTTCTTAATCTCAATTAAAGGTGATGACCTTCCTAAGCATAGGCATGCTCTTGGTGTATCTAAAGGTAAACAAGATGATGCCAATAACTGGGAGAACGTTCGTCCTCAATCTTTCTTTAATAGGGAGACGGGATTGAATGGAGATTTCGGTAGAGGAACTCCTACCAAGGGTATTCAAGATGGTGCTATCGTAGTAAGCTGGAACCTATTAGGGGAATCTTTCTTACAAGAAACTTCGGTAGAAACTTTGGATATTGAAAAATTGCCACCGACTATTACATTACGATATATCCAAAAGATATCATCATAAAGTTGTTATTAGTTATTTAGTAGTATTAAAACTCATGTGTATTATTTGTATTGTTTAAGAGTAAACATTTGTTTACAATCTGTGTTTTGCGTAGTAAAAATTAATTGGGAGAGGGACGTTGGGAAACGCCCCTTTTCTTTTGTGTTAATACTTAAGTTCTTCTTTAGCTCGGTCTTCCCAATATTGTATATCTTGTCTAAGTTCTGATATATATCTCATAGATTCATTAGTCTTAGGCATTTCGAAAAATTCGATAAGCATTATATTAGTTATTCGAGTACTATTTTCAAGCCTTTCCTTGATAAAAGGGGGAGGAGTAATTAATACCTCAAACAAAAGATAGGCATCTGGAGAAAGCTTATCCTTCATATAAGTATACATCATATCAAGCATTTCTGATTTAGCTTTCTCTTCTTCGGTATCATCCTCTAATTCTTTATCATTATCGAATAAGTCATCGAGTTTAAAGAGGCTTTGATTATACTCTGCCTGTTCTCCGTATGCAGAACGAAGCAATTTATTTTTGAATGTACTAAGTGATGCAAGGATTCTTGCTTTAAGATGTTCTTCAGTACATTCACCATAGTATTTGTTGAAAACAAATAACATCTTATCCCAGAAATAAGATTGGATAATATCCGGTGTAAGATTAAACCGTTTATAATCAATCTGTCTGGTAAGGTTTCTAATTACTGGCTTACAAACTTTATAAAGTCTGTTGAAAGTAGCTTCATCATATTCTTGCATAGGTTTTAATCGATGAAGCTCTGAGCCATTATTTCCTTTACTTTTTCCCATGTTTTTAAATATTCGTTATGCAAATATAAGTATTTTTTCTTATATAAAATAATAATATTAAATAATCTGGAGCTTAAGGTAGTGGATTAGTAGTTTCTAGATAGATGTCAACATGCTCAGAACTATCTCGGTACTATCAAAATCTATTAGTTTATATAATATTGCAATATAGATATGAAGAAATTTAAAGACAACATCAAGTTCAGTTTTTCTCCCGAGTTTCAATTCGAGATACTCAGGTTTGTTTTAAAAGATAAGGAAGGGGGATTAGTACTCAAAAGGATTAAATCCAATTACCTGGTTCTCATAGAACACTCCCTTATCTTCGAAGGTATATCAAAATATTTTAAGAAGCAAGGCAGAATGCCCTCCGAGAATATCTTAAAGGAAGTATTAAAAGAGTTACTAGAATCCAAAACCTATGTGGATTTGGTAACTAAGGATGATATACCTAATATCAATAAACTAATAAGTAATCTCTATCATATACCACTATCGGATTCTGATTACATAAAAGAAAAGATATATCAGTTCTCTACCTATGTTGAGATGAAGAACTTAAATGATTCTTTTGATTTGGATAACTTCGAACAATACGAAGAATATTCGAGGAAGATTGAAAAGGTACTTCAGAAAAGTAAACCTAAGAAAGAGGATGAACCCCTATATATGATTCGAGATATTACCGAGAGACAGTTTAGAAGGCAATCAGAACCTTCAGTATTACCATGCCCATTTAGGCAATTGAATGATTTAACCAATGCAGGAGGTTATCCAAAACATTCGGTTAATGTGATATTGGATAAACCTAAAGCAAAGAAAACATTCTTCATGGTAAATCTTGCAAGAGGTTATCTTAGAATGAAGAAGTCTGTATTATATATTGATACAGAAAATGGTCAAGAACAAATTATGGACCGTTTCATTCAATCAAGTATTAATAAAACTAAGAAGGAATTATACTCGGGTGAATATGATAAACTTGAGGCAAAGCATTTAAGGAAACTTGCAAGGTTTGGAGTTGAATTAGTGGTTGAGCGTGTACCAGCAATGATTACTAATACCACTTATATAAGGGAAAAGATAATTCAGCTTCGTAATCAAGGAATCGATATTAAAGTTCTTATGGTTGACTACGCTGGTAAGCTTGCATCAATAGCGGGTGATAGAGAAGATTTCGAAAGGATATCTAATGTATATGTAGACCTTCAGAATCTGGCAGAGGAATTACATTTAGAGATTATATGGACTGCTCATCACATTACTCGTGAAGGTAAAAAGCATAGGCTTACTAGATACGATGAGAATGATATCTCTGGTTCAATTGCTATTGTTCGTAATGCCCAGGTTATCATGGGTCTTAACTCTACTGAGCAAGAAGAAAAAGATAATATTCTTCGAGCTGAGATAGTAGTACAAAGGGATGGTCTTCCTTCCGGTAGAGCATTATTCAAATGCGATGTCGAAAGGCAAAGATGTACGGAATTTACAAGGGAACAACGTAAACAATATGATGAAGTATATGGTAGTAAGTTGGATGAACAATTTAAAAAGAATACTAACCCGGATGCTGATTCTAAGAAAAGGGCTAATAATAGTGGAGATATATAGATGTAAGTTGGGTTATCATGAATGGGTAGCAGTTCATTGGACTGAGTTTAAACAGAGACCTCGTAGGGCAATTTTTTCTAAGAAAGGCGGGAGAAGGAAAGCCCAGTATTATGAGAAACGTCATGTAGAGTATTACTGTAATATATGCGGGAAGAAAAGATATGAAAATAACAAACCAGTTTAAATCTAGACTAAGAACTTACTTCGTTAAACGATTAGGAGGTTATGATTATAGGCATGGCTGGATGCGTATACCAACTTGCCCCTATTGTGGGAGAGAACATAAGTTGGGAGTTAACCTTTCTATGTATAGAACCAATTGTTTTAGATGTAATGCCCATCCTTCTCCTGCTCAACTAATAATGGATATAGAAGGATTTACTGAGTACCATGAACTAATTAATTTTTTGAACAATAGCCAATTTGATGAACTACAGTTTAAGGAAGAGAAAATCGAACTTGCCGAAAGTAAGCCCGTATATCTCCCTGAGGGATTTAGAAATATTTCGCTTGGAGACAGCCAACTTGCAAAAAGCATTCGAGGGTATGTCAAGAAACGCGGATTTAGCCTCGAGAAGTTTTCAAGATACGGTATCGGCTATGGAACAAGCGGCTCAACATATGGGTACCTTATCATCCCGTTTTATTATCGAGGACAACTTAGGTATTACAATGCTCGAAATGTTATCGGCAAAGGGCCCAGATATAATAACCCAGACAAAGACATCACCGGTTTGGGAAAACAATTTATCATCTTTAATCATGATGCGTTGGAGATGTATCGGTCGGTATTCATTTGCGAAGGGGCACTTAATGCTCTCACAATTGGGGATAGAGCAATTGCCACAATGGGTAAAGCTATTAGTCAGTACCAAGTCAATGAACTACTTAAATCCCAATGCCAAAGATATATTATCCTTTTAGACCCCGATGCCAGGTCTTATGCTGTTAATCTCGCACTTAAATTAGTAGCTTATAAAAAAATCAAGGTAGTATTTCTTCCAGAGGGTTTTGATGTAAATGATTTGGGGAAGAAACAAACACTTAAGCTAGTATATCAAACAAGGTATCAAAGTTATCAAGAACTGATTCAAATCAGAAACTCTTTGGAGTAAGGAGTTCCTATTATATTATAAAATAATATATTTATGCGTGAACCATCTATCCATATAACTAAGTCTCAGTTTGAGGAAATATTAAATACCTTAGAGGTAGATAATTTCCCAGTTGAGGCTTTTTTTGTTATTGCTCGAAAGGAGGCAATAAATCATAGAGCAGTCTTAGTTTCTAACAATAAGAATACTAAGAAAGTTTCTAACATTTTACTAGCATCCAAGGGAGATGCTGCCCTTGTTGCTGATATTTTATACGCAACCCGTATAAAGTTAAAGCATAGGGGAGTTCGTAAAATAAATGAGAGTAATTCCCGAGAATGGGCAAATTGTAAAAAGCTTGCAGAAGTATGTAATACCTTTTGTGAAGATTTTAAATTTGATACCCGGGAAGGTTTTATTAAATACATTGAGACTGGGTTAAAGAGAATGACTGATTATCGTAATGTTATGCAAAGGTTATTATCCATGCAGGAGAACATTACTAATCAGGTAGAGGCCGAATTAGAACTCAAGGGGGATAAGGACCCAGGCTTTACCAAAGACATCCATGATGAATTCATAAAAAGAGTTGCTAGTGTTACTGGTATTTATGAATCTTATGAACATCAGCCAGAGAAATATGTTCACTTTCTTAGGATTCATAATCTAATGGATGAAAAGGATTGGAATGTATTTCAATTTTTGGATGCCCAGTTCGAAGCTCTTGCTTGGTGTAATGGATTACCAGAACCAAGTCAGATGTATAATGATAAGGCTATCGAAAGATATAATAAATACTTATATAAAAATAAAGATAAACGAACCTTAGACGAGCCTCAAGTAGAGGGGAGTCTTTGGGATAAAATAAGAAAATGATATGAAAGGTTTACAATTTTTCGGAAACAGAGTAGAGGATGCAGCTAATGCTTTTATAGATGTCCTCAAGTATTCAGACCAATCGGTAACTTATCCAGATTTTAAGGATATCGACCCTTGGCCTGATGAGATAATTAATATGTTCTATGTGATTTGGAAGAATGCCAAGTTCTCAGAACTAAGTGCAATTATTATGTATACCCAACAGTCTTCTAGATTCGAGGAGGTATCAGAATTGATGTTGGGTATTGGTTTGGTAGAGATGAGACACCTTGATAAGATATCGGACTTTTTACAAAAGGCAGATCCCTATGAGGGTTACTCTACCATGAATATTAATCCTACGATTGAGATTGGTTCTACTTGGGAACAAGCTTTAAAGATTGCTTTGAATTCCGAGATAGAAACTATTGGTCATTATAAAATGATTCAAAGGGCAATTACTCAATACGAGGAACGTCCAGATTACGATGATGTGAATTATTTCCTTGAGAAATTGATTGCCGATGAGGAACATCATATCAAACTTCTTAAGGAAGCAATGGGCATGGATAAAGCCACTAAGGGTGTAACGGTAATTATCAAATGAGTAAGATAATTATTCAGAATGGGAATATGTGCGAACTTGACTTACCTCTTAAGTTCGCACAGAAACTTTATAATGAGTTTGCCATTCGACATCCGAATGCTTTCTACTTACGTACAAGGCAAAGAGGTATGCAGAATTGGGACGGTAAGATTCATTACATCACCAAGACTGGGCAATTTAAAATAGGTTTACTTCCCAAAGTATACGATATGTGTATTGAGATGGGGATTAAACCTAAAGTTGTAGATATGAGACAACCTTTACCTAAAGTCAGTAAAGTAGTTACGAATATAGGCAAATATAAATTAAGACCAGAGCAAGAGAAAGCTGTTAAGGCAGTTATCAATAATAAGATAGGGAATACACCTTTTCATATTGGCGTATTAGATTACACTGTTAATGCAGGTAAATGCACCGGTAAGGGTACCCTAATACATACCGAGGATGGGTTATTACCTATAGAAAAAATCGTTTCTGAAACAGGTAAGATACGATATAAAGGTAAAGTCCTTACTAAAGAAGGTGTATTAGTAAAACCCAATGCAGGAGTTTATAATGAGATTAAGGTAGTAAAGATAACTACTTCTCAGGGTTATACTCTAATCTGTGGATATGAAAATCACAGATTATATACTTATTATGGAGATAATCTACAATGGGTATATGTCAAGGATTTAAAGAAAGGGGATTGTTTACCTATCTCCTTAGAATATACTCATTCTAAAAATACCATAGGTAAAAACCTTAGCTATACTTTGGGAGCTTTATCCGGAGATGGTCATATTCATCAAGTTTCTAAAAATCAAATAAACATATCTATATCAGGTCAAGATATAGAAGTAGCCGAAGTAGTTAAAGCTACTATGGATGAAATCTGTAAAACTCCTGTAGAAATAAAACCCCACAAAAGATTTAAAGGTTTTCATATATCTAAATCCGATACTAATTTTGCTAAACTACTTCAAGAGGAATATCCAGAATTAATTGGTACTGCCCATGAAAAGTACATACCCGATAAGATTCTTCAGGCTTCTTATGATGACTTAAGGAATTATATAGCAGGTTTATTTGATACAGATGGGCATAATTCATCATCTCATGGTAGAAGATCCTTATCTTTTACTACTGTAAATCTTGAAAATGCTCGTAGAGTACAACAAGCTTTATTATCTTTAGGAATAGCTTGTTGTCTTAAACCCAAGAAGACTTCATGTAATGGTAAAGAGAGTATAGCTTATAGAATAACTATTCATAGCGAATTTTATGATGAGTTTCTAGAAATAATACCCATGAGGATTGAAAGAAAATGTATTCCTAGCAATTCTCAACGGAATAACTACAGTAATAAATTACCTTTTAGTAATTTTGCTAAAGAACTTTATGATAAGCTTTCTTGGAAAGAGAAAGGTAAGTTTAGAAAAACCTATGGTAGAGTTATAAGTACACAGGTAAGTCATCATAATAGATTAACTTTAACTGCTTTTAATTGTTTAGTAGAATTCTTAGGCTCTAATAATGATAAAGCTACAGAATTACTAAATATTTCTAGTAATTGTTATTGGGATAAAATAGATAAGATAGAAATCTTAGATAAATACCCATGTTATGATATGGAGATACCTAAGTATCATAATTACCTATCTAATGGATTCATATCTCATAACACACTTATCATGTCGTCTTTATATTTATCCTATAAGAAGCAGTTAAAGACTTTGCTAATAACTAATGATTCGGATTGGTTAAATCAAGCTAGAGAAGAATTTAAGCAATATCTTCCCGGAGAAGATATCACTTTTGTTCAAGGCAAGGTTTTAAACTGGAGTAACTTTACTATAGGTATGGTTCAATCTATTTCGAGAAATATGAGATTCTATCAAAAGGAATTATCTCAAATAGATATGGTACTTATAGATGAGGCTGACCAAGGAGGTAGTAAGCAATATCAGAATGTAATCACTCGGTTATTTAATACCAGAATTCGTATAGGATTATCTGGTACGATTTATATGAGTAAGCTTGCTAAGGATAGGGTTAAGAATATGAACTTAGAATGTTTCTTTGGTAAAGTACTTGCTGAGTTCAAACTCAAGGATTCTATCAAAAAGGGTTACTCAACAAAAACCGTTGTAAAGATGGTACCTGGTAAACCCTGGTATGGTAATTGGGAATCTGATTGTATTTCCTATAAGGAAATATACGATGATTCAATCACCAATTGTTATACAGCTTGGTTAATGGCTTATAATAGATTACTATGGAACCTTAATCAAGGCAGATACCCTGCTCTCGTAGTATGCAAGCATATTGCACATTGTGAAAATCTATATAAGTTCTTTAAAAAGAAACTGGGCGATGCCTATAATATTGCCTATGTGCATGTTAATACTCCTTCTAAGTTAAGACAACAAATAATGAAGGATTTTAGAGAAGGTAAAATAGATATCCTGGTATCAACTACAATCATTGCTCGAGGTAAAAACTTTCCTAAGCTTAAGTACTTACTCAATACCGCAAGTATGGATTCACAAGAAAAATCCATTCAATTCCTTGGTCGTTTGGTAAGAACCGATGAATCTAAAAATAAGGTATACCTTGATGACCTTCATTATCCTGGGAATTATTTAGATAGGCACGGTAAACATCGGAAGCAATATTATCAGAGACAAGAATTGAAAGTAATACTGTTAGATAAGCTATGGAAGAAACATCCTAACCATAGCCTTATTAAGAGTTAACTAGAAGTACTATGAGTATTTACTTTTTCTCCGTAGGAGGAAAAGAAGATTACAATTAATAAGCATATAGGCATTATGAATAATGATAAACTAATATGTATCAGAGATGAAGATGATACTAAACTAACTACTCTATTATCAGAAGGTTGGAGGATAATCCAAATCTCTGCATCGGGTATTTATTGCTGGGTACTCTTAAGGAAACCCAATAACACTAAAAAGAAAAATTAAAGGCTTTCAGTGATGGAGAAATATATTTTAATTACAGCGGTGGTTATTATGATAATAATACTCGCTTTAGACTTCATATTTTCTAAGGATGGTTATCAATGTCATCTATGCAAGAAACGTTTTCATAAAGAGGATTTGGAAATCAAAGGATGGCATTTCAAAGAATGGGTCTGTCCTAATTGTAAACACCTTAATTGTACTTATGATGAGGAAGATTAAAGAATGGTTTAAGTCTCTCATTGTTGGGGAGGTACCCAACCCTAAACATGTATTCAACTGTAGAGATTTGATATGGATATCAAGCTTGGAAACTTCTCAAAATACTCCCGAATGCTTTACTCATTATTTCTATCTGTACTGGAGTAATGGTATGGTAGTCAAAGTATGTCAAGAGAGTCATGATAGAAATTCATACCAAGAATTATATAAACTCAGGGAACTATTTATTAATAACATGGGTTATTCCTATGTTCCGATAGAAGATAACAGTGAGATATACATTTATTATAAACGTAAAAAGGATATATAATGGCTAAGAAAAAGAAACAACTTCCTGACTTATCGAAGCAGGATGTCCTTACCCCTTTGGACATTAGTCAGCTGGGAACTAATGGAGATCCATGCTTTGGTATTGGGTATGATTTATCCACAAAAGAATGTAAACTATGCGGAGACTCAGAACTATGTGCGTTCAAGATGTCCCAGAACTTGAACATTACAAGGAAAGAATTAGAACAGAAGAATCAATACAAGGATTTGGATATACTAGAAGATACCGTTGGTATCAAGAAATACATCCGAGGCTTGATTCGGAAAGGGAAAGACAGAAAAGAGGTTATTACCAAAACCGTTGAGAAATTCGAAGTACCAAGAAAACGTATTAGAGAACTTTATAAAGAGTGTACTAAATAATGAAACCAATAGAGATGATATGGGCTATGTTCAAGGTATACCTTAACAACCCAAACTATTTTGTAAAGCAAGAAGATGTACTTGCTAATTTATGTATGGAGGGTTCTACCGATGTAATCAGGATGTGTAATTCATTGGGAGTACATGTTTCTAGACCCGAGAAATTAACCTTTGGACAACTTTTACGTAAATGTAATATATTATGAACAAATTTAGATTTATTAAAGTAAGAGAGGTAGTATCTCCCAACAGAGCAAACCCCAATGATGCTGGGTTAGATTTTTATGTACCAACTGATTTATACCCTGATGATATTCATGACAAGAACGAATTTGATTCAAATGGGTATATTTTAGATATGCCCTTTAATGAAAATTTCGTAAGGCATATATCTTTAAAACCAGGTCATCGTATACTTATCCCATCGGGTATCAAAGGTTTGCTAGAACCTCCTGCATCTATGTTAATGGTAGCAAACAAATCTGGTATAGCTACTAAGAAAGGGTTAATCTTTACTGCAGAGATAGTAGATTCTCCCTATGTTGGAGAGATACACATTGGAGTATATAACACTTCTCAAGAAGTACAAATTATAGAGGCTGGGCAGAAGCTGGTACAATTTATTCATGTACCAATATATATCACTGAGCCAGAAGAAATTCAGCAAGAGGAATTTTATACTGAATCCCAGATGTGGGGAAGTAGAGGAGATAAAGGGTTTGGTTCATCTCAAAACAAATAATCATGGATATAAGGAATATAAAGGAGCCAGTACCCAAGGTAGAAAACCTAAATATACTACAAGAGATGTATGTCTTGGGTATAGAACAATTTAATGGGTATAAGGGGATAGAAAGATTACCTGACTACCCATTAGATATAAATAATCCAAAGAGTCAGATTATCCTAAAAGATTTTATTGGCAGGGTTATAGAGGAATTAACCGAGGGTTTTGAATCTACAGATGCAGTAGTATCTATCTATCAAAAATACGGATGGAACAATGATTGTTTAACCCAAGAGGAATATACCGAAGTACTGAATCATCTAGCAAATGCAAATGAGGAACAAGCAGATGCTTTAGGATTCTTCTTTACTTTGCTTATATATTCTAATATATTGCCTGAGGACATCCTTGCATATAAGGTAAAGAAGAATTTATTCGATGTAATGGCTGAAGGGGTAAAGGAACTAATTATTAGATACCCAGATTATCAAAAGGTAGCAAAATACCCAATACTAAATTCCGAAGATTGGGTAGGTGATGTAGACCAACCAGAATGGGACAAGATAGTTTCATATACCCCGGGTTTTCATAATATGAGCGATTTATCCCATGAGTCGGAGAAATTATACTTATGGGAAATAATCTATACTTTGAACAAGGCAAGGAATCTACTCAAGTGCCGTACTTGGAAACAGACTTCAGTAATGACTCGGGAGGATGAATTCCAGGAATCTCTGGCAGAGGCTTTCTACTTATATATGGGATTCCTTGGTATGAATGGTTTCAATCCTAAGAACCTGTTTGAGTTATTCTTTAAAAAACAACGTCTCAATCTATGGAGACAAAAAACTAACTACTAATGTCAGGATGGAATAAGAAATTAGAGGGACTTCAACTTAATACGGAGGAGTCCCTCCATTCGTTAGAATTTGCTACTTCACAGGAAGCATGGGAAAAACTCAATGAGGGATTCCTAAGATTAGACCCAATCCTATTTGGGAAAGGAGCTATGGCTAATAGTGGGGTAGCAGTAGTGTATAATGTATTTATAAAAATACGAAAAGCATGGGTAGACCCCGAATTTGATTATGGGAGATGTTTCAATTACAAAGAAACTAAGTGGACTAGCTTATTGAATAACTACATAGATTTTAATAAGCTTGACTTGTTGCGTAGTAAACTGAGAGTACTGAGAAATAAGTACAATCAGAATTACAATATAACTTATATGTTTAACAATCATCATGATAACGGTAAACAATGTCTAATAGCTGCGACTTTTTCAAAACGATTCGGGGAGGACATCCCAGTTATTACAATGGTAGTTCGGGCTTCGGAAATTACCAAGAGGTTAATATTCGATTTCCTATTAATTCAACGAATGTCAGAGTACGTATATGGGCCGGACCAGTCAGTACAAATCAACCTATTTGCGACTCAAATGTACGGAAATGTGGAGACACTTTTAATGTATCATACCCATAAACCTTTGAAGAAGGTACTTAAAGGAGCAGAGGAGAATTCATGGAATAAGAGGATAAAAGAGATATGGAAAAAATTCCAAAAGGGCACAGAGAAGGAATTCTCTTCATTCAAGGTATTCTTTAGAAGTTTTAAAGTGCTTCGACCAGATTTATATGAGGAAACATATAAATCAATGAAAGCAAAAGAATTACTTCTCGAGTATGAGGATATAGAATACCCGGAGAATGTAATCTCTTACTCTCAACGTAAAGCCTATAAAAAGAAACTTTTAAAACAAAAGAACAATGGAAGCTAAGGAATTTTTAAATCAGAAGCGTATAGGATTAGTAAACAAATTCTATTACCAAGTTTTTGAGATTAAAAAGAACGGGGGGGAACCAGATATACCCTTGTTATTAAAAGAGGTAGAGGATTTTGATGATTTTGTATATCGCTACTGGCATATGACCTGGGTTAGTTCTACAATGTCATACAATTAAATATTTATATTATATGAGGATATATTCTAACAGTTTTGAGTTAATGTCCGAAATGGGCAGAGAACTCAACAGTTATGGTCAAACTGTAAAACCAAAGACCTATCAAAATAAAGTGATTGAAGGTAATGAGGATTTTATTACAAAAGAACTCATTTGCCAACAATATTGTTTAACTTCACTTGGAGACCCAGTATGGTTATTCATATTCTCTCATTCAAAGGAATGGGCAGATGCCGAGTTTAAAGAAAGAATTGGTTGGTATGATTTAAATCCAGGTAAAGCTTGGGAATTGAGAAAAGATTTATGGGAACAGTTTTTGGTGAATGGTAAGTTTGATTACACCTACCCAGAGCGTATTTGGAACTCGTTAGACATTTATGGTAGTACTTCTTTTAACTGTGATTCAGCAATGCAATCAGTTATTGAACTTCTTAAGAGGGATAATGATACTCGTAAAGCAGTACTCCCTATATTCCATGGTACAGATTTAAGATTCCTTGATGGAAGTAAACGTATACCTTGCTCAATGTATTATGATTTCCTTATCCGTCAGAATGGTAAAGGAGAGAAGGTATTACATATTTGCTATCATCAAAGAAGTTCGGACTTCGCCCAACATTTTGGTAACGATATATATTTAGCTTGGCGTCTAATGGAGTATGTAGCTAAAGAGGTCGGAGTAAAGCCTGGGTATTTGTATCATACCATAGATTCATTACACATTTATAAAAAAGATTGGCATTTCTTATCTTGTAATTTAGAGGATTTAAAGGATGATTACTAAGTATTCTAACATAAAAGGGTACCCTGGATATTATATATCTAAAAGGGGTACCCTTTTTACTTCCCTTAAAAGGGTTGGTGTTAAAGGAATTAGATAATGGAGACACGGTATACAATAATAAAAAACAAGAGAGAGCTTAAGAAACTTATTGCTTGTTGTAAAGCTACAGGTTATGCTTGCTGTGACTACGAAACAAATGCAGAACCAATATATAATAAGGGTTTTAAGCCAACTATACTCTCAGTATCCTGGATGCCAGGGTTTGGTGCTTCCATTCCTTTAGACCATTTCGAAACAAAAGATTATACTTCACCCGGTTGGAATTGGAAAAAGATGCTAAGGAAATTTGGGGAAGAGGTAATTGAGAATTATGACATTGTAAAGGTTGCATGGAACTGGAAGTTTGATGACCAGATAAACCAAAAGTATCAAATATTCTATAGAGGTACTTGTTTAGATGGTATGCTTGCAAAATATCTACTAAACGAGGAAAAACCTAATGATTTAAAATCAATGGTAAGAAGGTATTTACCAGAGTATGGTAATTATGAGAAGCAAGATGCTTTCGATAAAATACCTTGGGATAAAAAAGAGTTAGACCCACTTTGCCATTATGGATGTCAAGATACGGATTATACTCTTAGGTTAATGATATTCTTTGAAAAGAAGCTGATTGACCTTGGTTTGTACAGTACCTTCAGGAATTTAATTATGTCTGCATCAAGGGTACTCACTTCAGTAGAGAAGAATGGTTTGTATCTAGATAGAGAGTTCAATAATCAACTACTGGAAACATATAAACCAAAAATAGATGCGGCTAGACAAGCTATATATGATTTGCCAAGAGTAAAGAAATTCGAAAAGAAGTATAACCAAGAAAAGATTGATAAATATATTCAATCTATCGAAGCTGAACTTGAGGAGCTAGATTATAATGATCCAAAAGATAAACGAAAGATTGTATCAAGGGAACAGAAAATCTCAAATATCAAGGCTGGTATATTCACAACTAAAAAGGAACAAGAATTGATAAGACCTATCAATTTGGGTAGTTCAGTTGATTTACCTGCATTGATGTATTCGGAAGAAGGTTTTCATTTTGAGGTAATTAAGAATAATGAATCCGGTAAACCAAGTACAGATGAAGAGACTCTTACTAATCTAAGGTTAACCGTTAAAAAACCAGATTCACCTAAGGCAATTTTCCTTGATAGGCTTCTTGAATTACGAGGTTTAGAGAAGATGTATAAAACCTATATAGAGGGTTGGAATGAAAAAGTTCAAGATGATGATAGATTACATGGAAGATTTCTTATTCATGGGACTACAAGTGGAAGATTATCCTCTGCAGAACCCAATGCTCAACAAATTCCCAAGACATCCGTAGACCCAAATATTAAATTACAATTAAAAGCTCCTAAAGGAACCTTATATATTGCTAGTGATTTTAGCCAGGCAGAATTAAGAATTATGGCTCATCTATCTGGAGATGAAACTTATCTTAATGCTTTTAACTCTGGTCAGGACCCTCACTTAGCAATTGCTGCTACTAAATATCATATACCCTATGAAGAAGCTCTTAAGATATATGAGGATGAAAATCATCCAGAACATAAGATATGGAAGGTGAGAAGAAAGCAAGCTAAACAAATTGCTTTTGGACTTATTTATGGAATTGGTGCAAAATTACTAGCAGTAAAACTATCTGACCCAAAATCTGGTATTATAGTTACACCAGAAGAAGCCCAAAAGGAAATGGACATATTCTTTGGTCAACACCCCAAGTTGAAGACCTTCTTGAAGAAACAAGAGAAATTCCTTAGAAAGAATGGGCATCTGGTATCATTATTTGGGAGGAAAAGAAGATTACCCCAAATATATTCAAATGATAAGGGAGAAGAAGCTTATGCTTTGAGATTAGCATTAAATTTCCCATGTCAATCAGCAGCATCTGATATGTGTTTATTTGGAAGTATTCTCATATACTACTTAATGAGACAAGGTAAATTACCCTCTACTAAATCTGTATGTTTGGTACATGATGCTAATTATCAGATTACTAAACCAGAGAATATTAATATTTGGAGTATATATGAGATGTGGCAAATTTATAGGAACCCATTAACTAAGCCATACTTCGGCTTTCAGATAGATGATGTCACAATGGACATGGAGTTTGTTATTGGTAGGTCAATGGCAGAAGAGTTACCTTTTATTCCGGGTTATGATTATAAGAAAATGTTAGAACCTGATTTCTCAGTAGAAGAATATATGGAAGAACATAAGAAATATAAACACATACCTATTTCAGAGTATAAGAAACGTTTTAACAAACAAATGAAGCAATATGAAAAAGATTTTGAACGGACCCACGGTATGGAGAGCTAAATGCCCAATATGTGATTGTGAATTTGAATATGACAATAGTGAAACTTTTGGGGTTTATAAAAAATCGGGCGATTATTTTAGGATAGTACAATGTCCTAATTGTAAAACTAATATAAATCATTCAGATTCAGTATCTACCATTACAGGAGTGAAAAGAGAAGATACTATGTCTACATAAATAATATAAATTTATGGAATTATGGCAACACAGAAAGAGATTGATAATGCAAGTAAGTTAACTGCCCTCACTTACATGGTTGCAGGGTGCTTAGGTTATTCTATCGAAAATTTACTTAAGTATTTAGATGGGGTTAATCTAAGGTTGAGTGGACAAGAAAAAATGTTACTTAACCGATTAAAGACTCAGTTATCTCAAGTACAAACTAATCTTACTACTTTAGAGGGATTGGCTTTTAAAGTAATGGCTACGGATGAGGATGGTAAACTTGCTTATGAAGATGCCACCCATATTTATTGGGCTGCATTTTTAGCCTTACTAGATAGGGGTGGTACTGATAACTTATGCGACTTAAGATTAATGGCTTTGGTAGATAAGGTAAGCATCTATAAATCTCTTCTTAATTTGCCCGGTATGAAACTCTCTTATCAAATGGCTTTTGCTCAAGTAACTAAAGCAATAAGCAAAGGGGAATTTAGTAAAGAAGACTTTAAAAACCTATTAGAAGTTTATGAAGACGGAACTGAAAAAACTAAAGGTTAAATTTGAAGGTAAACTTATTGAGATTGATATTCAAAAAGAATTATCTATCAATGAGAATATCATTAATTCTCAGCTACGAGAATCTCCTTCTAGTTATTATATTCTTTGTTCTCTTAGAGATAAGTATATAAAGGAAAGAGATTTACTAGCAAGGGAAAAGGATGAAGCCTATTCCAATGCTTGGGTATATTATAAAGATGCTAATGAAAGGTGGAATAACGAATATGTTTCTCATAAGGCAAATCTTAACAAGAAGTATTCTTCTATTTATGAGAGATACTTAAAAGCTGTAGAAAAAGCAAATAAGTTCATAGCTATATGTAAAGCCTATGAGAGTCGGGAGAATATACTAAGAACTATTAATGCGAATCTAAGAAAGTGTTAACCCATTGAACTATAATTAATTACTAACTTTTAAAAACAGTATTAGAATATGAATTATTCAATGACATTTATCTCACCTCTTGTGGCTGAGAAATTTAATCAAGAATTACCTGGATGCCCTACAGAAAATCGGGTACTTATTTTATCTCCAAAGGAGGTAAATCAAACTAAATCCGGTTTGATTATCCCTGAACAAGTAAAAGAGGGAGTTCCTCGTAAAGGGGTTGTAGTAAAGAGTGGGGAAATTACCGAAGAATACAAAACCTACCGAGAATTGGTTGCTGTAGGTAGAATAGTTACCTATGGTTTGTATGCAGGTAAAGAACTTGAATTCGAAACGGACAAACTATCTCCTGCTCTCAAACAACTTTTAGAGAAAAACGTTCTTACCGTATTGAGTATGAACGAAGTAGTTTACTCAGAACCGAATAATTAAAACTAATCATTATGATAAAAGACAAGAAGAAAAAGAAAGTTTCATCAGAGGGACTTTCTACAAAAGAAAAGATGCTAGCTAGAAAGAAACAGCTAGAATCCAAGGGAAATGGTAGTGGGTTAGTATATCCAAAAGAGGGAACCCTGAGAATGAGAATTAAATCTCCAGGTGATGACCAAGAATTGGGTATCGAAATTATTCAATTCTATCTGGGTGGCAATTTGGGAGGAGTTATATCTCCGGCTACTTTTGATGAACCTTGCCCATTCATGGAGAAATATCAAGAATTAAAAAACTCTAAGGATGAAGATGACAAGGAACTTGCCAAGAATTTGGTGCCAAGAAGAAGATATGTCATCGGTGGTATCATTTACTCAGATGAAAAGGGTAGTAAGGTAGATTACGAAGGCAAAGATAAGGGAGTTTTAGTTCCTCGCTCAGTATACCAGGATATCATTGACCTTTACCTTGATGAAGATGAGGCAGGTGATATGACAGATCCAAAAACTGGATATGATATCAAGGTAATTCGTTCCGGGTCTGGTAAACTAGATACCACTTATTCTGCCCGTGCTTGCAAACCAACTAAGTTGGACAAGAAATATCAAGGTACAATTGACCTTGAGGGGATAGTTCGTTCTCAAATCAAATCCTATGATGAGTTGGAAGATTTGCTTTCACAGTATCTAAACGAAGACCATGGGGATGACGATGATGACGATAAGTCAAAGAAGAAAAAGAAAAAGGGAGTTCACAAAGACCATTACATGGAAGATGATGAACCTAAGAAAAAGAAAAGAAAATACAAATCGGATATTTAAGGGTTAGTAATATGGTTTCATTCGAAGGTGGTAATTAGATTCGTTCTGTTATCACCTTCTTTAGTTTAAAGACATTACATTATGGCAAAGAAATCTAAGGTTGGTTTAAAAGTACCAACAGCAAATGAGATGGCAAAGAAATATGGGAGTATGATTAAATTAGCTTCAGAAGTTACTGATACCGATTTATATATACCATCTACTTTCTTTGCTCTGAACTACTTATTCGGTAAGGGTATTCCTTATGGTAAAATAGTTGAGATTGCTGGAGAGGAATCCTCTGGTAAATCTTTAGTGGCTTATAACTTTGCTTATGCTACTCAACAACTTGGAGGTCATGTGATATGGGTAGATGCTGAACAATCCTGGATGAATTCATGGGCTGAAATCAATGGAGTAGACCCTGCAAGAGTAACCATTGTTAATGATACCCGTATTGAATATATTGCAGACGTAGTAGCAGACTTAGCAATTTATTTACGTTCTCAATTAACTCACAATGAACCGATACTCTTAGTAATTGATTCTATTGCAGCTACAGACTGTACAGATAATATCGATGCTAAGATGGTTGATGGTAAGGCAGAGATGGGAGGTAGAGCAAAGGCTCTTTATAAATACTTCCGTATCAGAAGTGAATTATTCTACAAACTGGGAGTATCTCAGATATATATTAACCAATTAAGAACTGCTTTGAATGTCGGATTTGGAAAAGATAACACAACAACTACAGGAGGTGCAGCACTCAAGTTCTACGCTTCAATCAGAGCTGCTTTCTATTCAGGAAGGTCTGTTACCATTAAACAAAATGGGAAAGAAAGGAAAGCTGGGAAACTTGTCACTATCAGACTTATTAAAAATAAAGTTGCTCCTCCTCGACCTACAATCAGCAAATGCCCTGTATATTTCAATCCTAAATTCCACGAAGTCGGGTTTGACAGATGCTATGCTTTAGAAGATGTATTGGTAGATACCGATGTAATCGAAAAAACTACTGGTGGGTATAAATTGAAAGGTAAAACTCTTGCAAGAGGGGAAGAGAAATTCCAAAAGCTTTTGGAAGAAGACGATGAACTTCGTAGAAAACTTTTACGGAAAGCCGGAGTAAATACCATAGGTACTACTAAAAAGCAACTGGAGAAAATAGAAACAAATCTATTCCCAGTCGATGGTGTAGAATATGAAAACTATTCAGATTCAGAAGAGGAGGAGGAAGACGATGAATAAGAAAGAGGTAGAAGGTATAGAGAAAGTAATTAAAGAGTACCTTAAGAAAAATTTGAGAATGGAATCTAGGGTTAGGTATCTAGATGCTTATAGCTCACCAGAGAATTATTTAGATGTATATCTTGGAGAGGAAAAGATTCAAGAAGTTTCACTTTATGAATTAGATTTTGGACGATGAGCAAGAAAACAATATTACTGATTGATGGAGAGAATATTCTCCATCAGTCTTTTCATAAGTTCGAAAAACTTAAATCTACCGATGGCAAACCGAGTGGGGCAATATTCGGATTTTTCAAATCTCTACATATGTATCTTACAAGGTTCGAACCGGATGAGGTTTATGTTTCATTTGATAATGGTCATTCACCAGTAAGGATGGAGTTATTACCAAATTACAAGGGCCATAGGAAAAACATATCAGTAGATTATGAATCATTGCAAAAGCAAAAGGCAATTATAATGAAAATGCTGGGTATGATAAGAATTAATTATATCTTTGATAAAAAGAAATCCACAGTATATGAAGGAGATGACTTCTTAGCATACCTTGCAATTAAAAAATTCCAATCCGAGAAAATGATACTCATATCTTCGGATAAGGACTTTAATCAGTTGCTTACAAATAATCTAAGGATATACAATCCGAGAAAAGATGAGATGATAAGAATGGATAACTGCAAAGAATTATTCGGTTATCATTCTCATGAAACGGTAGAGTACCTTGCAATGGTTGGAGATACCTCCGATGATATACCAGGGTTTCCGGGTATAGGCCCAGTAAAGGCAAGAAAAATCCTTGATGAGGGTAGAATTGAGAAGTTTATTGCCCAGAGTAAGAACAAAGAATATCTTCAAATATGGAAAAGGAATGAACAGTTAATCGACCTTTTCTGGTTTGTAAGACATAATCCATTGGATAAGTTACCAATTAAGTCAAAGAAGAAGTTTAAGTATGAGAAATTCAAAGAGCTTTGTATCGAATACTCTTTAGCATCATTTTTGACAAATGAATTTATAAAACCATTTAAAGCATTACATCATGAGTAAGAGAATTATGTTTGTGGGTCCCTCTGGTATAGGGAAGACCACTTTAGCTAAGTATGTAGCTAAGAGAGAAGATCTACCTTTTATTTCTGGTAGTATGTCAGATTTATTACCTGCTACTGAAGGGGTATCACATAATGAAATATTATCCCTCGGTTCGGAGGCAATGTATAAAGCAGATTTTCAACTTCTGAACAAAAGGAATAGGTTATTCAAGGATAGAGAATACTTCGTAACTGATAGGAGTTATGCAGATTTGGCTGCTTATTTTTGGTATAAGCAATCAAGAACTTTACCAGAATGTGAAATGGAACATTTTTTCTGTCAATGTAAGACTTTAATGGAAGATCAATGTGATGTAGCAATCTTCTTACCATTAAATCTAGATACTTATAAGCATTGGTCAATGGAAGATAATGGTAAGAGAATACTTAACAGATTCTTCCAAGTTCAGATATCATCTCTTATGGGGGAATTGCTTGCAAATTGGGAAATACCAACTATTTGTATATCTGAGCTCGATTTAGGTATGAGAACGGAACAAATCAATTACCATTTAGATAGGATATGGGGAAAGAAGTAATAGCAATAGCCTTTTCAGATTTACATATAAATCTATGGGCTAAGTTTAATGAGAACAATCACAGGACCCTGAATAGTTTCAGGGTTTTGTCGATTATACGGAAATTATGTAGAAGGTTTAACTGTCCTGCATTATTTTGTGGAGACTTATTTCATAAGGCCGAAACAATGGACCAAGAATTAGCAGAGATATGTTATAATGAACTAATCGAAGGATTTTGGATATATGCCATATCTGGAAATCATGATATTAAGAAAATAAGTAAGGTTGGTACTAAACCCTTTAGCTGGCTTTATCAAGTAGAGAAGTATGGTATCATGATATTAGATTATGAAAAAACCCAACTATCTTCTACACATAAAGATATTATGGTATATGGGGTTCCTTATATTGATAATAACGTGGGTCTAAGTGAATACTTAAAGAAGTTAGAATTAGATAAAAGTAAAAAGAATATTCTTTTACTACACACCGATTATCCCGGTGCAAAGGATACCGATGGTAGAGAGATAGATTCCGTAGAAAACTTAAATGTAAATGTTCTCAATAAATTCGATTTAGTATTATGTGGTCATATACACAAACCTCAAAGATTATCAAAGAAGGTTTATATGATTGGGGCACCTAACCATCAAAGGAGAACCGATAGAGATTGTGAATTAGGGTATTGGAAAATCTATGAAGATTTGTCTCTGAAGTTTGTACCTTTGAAAAATTTCCCAAAGTTCATCGATGTAGAAAGGGAAGAGGATATTAAGGATGATGGTAATTATTATACAGTAATTCCCCAAAAAGCTAGTACTCCAGTTAATAACAAACATAAGATTACTAAGCAACTTTCTAAGAAGTCTCTAGCAAAAAGATACCTAAGAGAGAAAGGTATTAAAGATGAGGTTAAAACTAATCTATTAATTGAAACACTTAAAAAGGCTGAGTCATGTTAACGTTCTTAAACTTAGAGGCAGAAGGATTTTGTTCAATAGAATCCTTACATCTACAATTAAACCCCACTTGTACCATACTTATCAAGGCCCCAAATGGGAAAGGTAAAGCACAACCTTTAGAAGAACCCGTTTTAACCGCTAATGGTTGGAAAAAGATGGGGGAATTAACTCTTAATGATAAAGTAATTAACCCAGTTACAGGTAAACCTATCAAGCTATTGGGTATTTATGATAGAGGTCTATTAGATACTTACAAAATAACCTTTTCTGATGGCTCATGTACTGAATGTGCTGGAGACCATTTATGGTCAGTATTCAAATCGGGTAAAGCTAAAGACAGACTAAGAACCTTAGATACCGAGACTTTACTAAAGGATTATAAGGTTGAGAATAAAACTGCTCCTGGTACTTTCAAGTATAGATACTCAACTCCATTAACCGTACCAATTGATGGTAATTATACTAAATTACCAATACACCCCTACGTATTAGGGTTTATATTAGGCGATGGTTGTATTTCCGGTAATAGGTCTACAGTTAGAGTATCTACCAATAGAGAGGATTGGCCAGAGATAGTTGATAGATTAAGGTCATATTTGCCAGACCCAAACCTGGTTCATGAAGGTACAGAGGTAAGAGGGGCTAAACACTTTAGGATTCATGGTTTAAGTAAAGAACTTAAGGATTTAGGATTAATTGGTTGTAAGTCTAAAGATAAGTTTATACCAGAGTTATATTTGAAATCATCAATCGAGAATCGTAGATTATTATTAGCTGGTTTATTAGATACTGATGGATGTGTTGGTTCCAAAAAGAAAATCTCAAAGGTTTCTACGTATTCATCTAAGAGTGAGCACTTAAGAGATGGTATTAGCTATTTGGTAAGATCCCTTGGAGGCCTATCTACTAAAAATGAAAGTACCCGGTTTAAGTATGGTAGGTATACTACTTCATATGTGTGTTCAATACGACTAACCTTTAACCCTTTTCTAAGGAAATATAAAACTAAATCCTATGGTGAGTTTACCAGGAGAAATAGAATGGTAAATACCATAAGAAATATTGAATATATAGGGAAAAAGGTATGTAGGTGCATTAAAGTAGATTCTTCAGAAGGCCTATATATTACCAGAGATTTTATAGTTACCCATAATTCAACTATTCTCTCTGCCTTGGTATGGGCAATATATGGGAAAAACCTAAAGGGTGTTTCTGAGGTAAATACTTGGAAGCAAGTAAGGCCTAAAGATTACAAGGGTACTAAGGTACAAGTATATTTTCAGAAAGATTCTCATACATATAAGATAGTTAGATGTCAAAAGTATGATGAAGTACTTGAGGATGGTGCTAAAGGCAAAGACAGACTTATCTTCATGAAAGATGGAGATATAGTCGATATAAAAGGGAAGGGGAAGATACAGGATTTTATAAACCGAGAGATAGGTTTATCATATACTCTGTTTATGAACTCAATCATGTTTGGTCAGGGTATAAAAAGACTCATACAAGAATCTAATTCTGATAAGAAAAAGATATTCGAAGAAGTATTTGACTTAGAGTTCTTAAACCTTGCTAAAGGCATTGCATTACAAGATAAAAATAACTTGATATCTCAAATAAATGAGGTAGAGCATGAGTCTCAAATGCTTAAGAAAGAATTAGAGGCTAATAAGGAGGCTTACTTCGATATGAGAGATAGAGAAAAATCTTTCAAGCAAAAAATTAAAGAAGAAAGAAGAGAGTTAAAGCAAGATAGAGAAAAGCTAACTAAGCTACTAATTGAGAAACAAAAACAAATTAAGGATGAAGTAGATGCTTCACTTCAGATAAAGATTAAAAAACAAAATGAACTAATCCTTGATTTGAGGGGTAAGATAAAAGATGCCAAGAATTTATCAAATGTACCCCTTAAGAAAGTAATCAAAGAATTGGTAATACAGTTAGAAGCCGGTCACTACAAACGTGCGTTACGTGATGCTAAATCAATATATAAAGCGTTCTCTGACCT
>ULVE01037347.1_pt1 | contig 43117 bp, 31 predicted proteins | sample 1959161 | NCBI WGS metagenome assembly ULVE01 (sample SAMEA4835778, study PRJEB28245) | human gut metagenome | biome: gut microbiome; material: fecal sample | place: Denmark | collected 2008
ACATAAGTTGCTGTCACTTCCATGCCAGTAGGGTCAAAGGCCAACGTACGGTCGGTCATTCCTTCGGTTGCCGCCGAAGTATAATAATAATAGGTAGTGCGCGAAGGTTGCGTAGCCACAGCAATAGAAGCAATCTCTTCTACCACTTCGAATGTTGCAGTAGCGGTTATCGGCTGGTCGCAGTTCTCACCTTTGAAAGTCTTGTTATAGACAGCCACCAAGTTTTTAACTCCCGGAGTTTCCATATCGGGGATAGCTGTGAAAGTCAAGTCGGCGGCCGTTACCGTAGCAGACACCCCTTCCTCAAATGTCACAAGTGCCGTAACACCTACCATTGCCGTATCAAGCGGAGTCCCTACATTCACAATTTCGGGTACATTCTGCAATTCCATGGATACTGGATTCTTGTCTTCAGCCGAAGTACATCCGCCGATAGGCTCAATGTTGGTTTGCTGGAAATCGATATACGAACCTTCCGGCACTAAGAAACAACGGATATTGGTATTGCTTGCATCAGCGTTCAGATTAACAAGAGCAGTCGGCTGCTTATAAGTCTTAGTAACTGTTCCATTAGTCATAGTGATATTGAATGCATCCGGATTAGTTCGGTCGACAGTAAGCGTTACCTTTCCTCCTAATTGTTCGACGCCCTCATCCGTATCGGTCTCGAAAGTAAGCGTACTTTGAATATAAGAACGATCAATATAATCTCCCCATTCAGAGTTTCCCGAAGGCTGATTATCAAAGCGTATTACACCATATTCCAAATATCCTTCGCCATTACGTTCAACATCATTAGTGATTACTAACCCAAAATTCTTATACGTATTAGGCGCATCCGGATTGATATGAAGATTAAACACTGCATTCCACTTCTGGCCATCAGGAACCTGATAGTATTTAGAAAAAACGGTCCAAAATCCCGTACTGTAATCTGTACTTCCGATGGTGTACACATCTTCCATCATTCCTTCCAGTTCTTCATCTCCACCCTGATTCTGCGAATTGGCAATGGAGTCCACCTTTTCCGAAAGCCAATCAGGCGAATTCACTTCATAGAAGTGGTCGTCTTCGCAACCAGCTAATGCCAGCAGTCCCAAGGCAAAGGAGCCGCAGACGGTTGCTATTTTATTGAAATGTTTCATGGTCTTATTATATAAATAGGTGATTGATTAAGGTCTTCCCCTCTCCTGTCCAGAGACCTGTCAGGAGAGGAAGACCGTTTCTTTAATTTCTCTTTACTTTAATTGTCAATTGTCCAAATCCACCACCGGACGAACCGTCCAACCGTTGTCACGGAAGTAAGAAGAGTTGTCCGTACTATAATTGGCTGAGTTTCCTTCCAGACTCGGGTTCTTGTTCGTCAGTGTCTGCTGGATAGGCAAGAACTCATGTCCCGGCAAATAACTGTCGTACGAAGATTTCAATTCCGAATCGGTGGCAATGTCACTGTAGCTGACCGGAAGCAACAATTTACTGCCATCAACCGAACGACGGAAAGTGCCATGCTCTTTGAGTTGCTGCAAACGACCAGCATCATAGAAGAATCCCCAACGAATCAAATCTAAGCCACGCCCGAACTCGCAACCGAATTCTTTCGGACGTTCTACATTGGCAATCTGTTCGAACAGCTTATCGGCTGTATTGAAATCAGCAAGTTGCAAGTCGGGCAAACCTACACGACCACGCACTTCGTTAATCCAACCGATGGCTTTGTCTGTCGGTCCGTTCAATTCATTCTCGCATTCAGCCGCACGAAGCAATATATCCGAATAACGCAGCAAGCGCAAGTTGATACCGCAACGCAAACCGGTAACCACCGTGCTATACAAGCCGGTACGGAGATTGGTATGCTTTGCAATCGGAATGCCACCGTATATATTGTTGACAAAAATCGTATCATTAGCCGAAAGTTCCTGGGTATACGCTACATTGCCATACTCGAATCCGTCCCATTCAGGTTCGTAAGTACCGAGGGTCCAATAGAGACGCGGATCCAAGCCACCATCCTTCGTACGTTCTGCTTTGAAGAGGTGATAAAGCCAGGGTGAAGCAGCCAAATCCGCCCATCCGCCGAATGAACCCGGAGCACAGTTACTTTCAATAGCTTGTGCCTGCGTGGCATTGGAACTGGTGTTCACCGGTGTCCATTCTTCATCGGTTCCTTGCGTACCATAGTCAAGGAACTGTATCTCGAAGAGGCTTTCTTCGTTATTTTCATACGGCGAACCTTCACGGAAATTATCGCCATAGTTTTCCATCAACCGATACGTGCCATACTTCTTGCCGATAATGTCTTCCAGCACCACAAGTGCTTCGCTGAACTTATGGCGTACCATCAAGGTGCGGGCATAATAGCCTGCAGCGGCGCCACAAGTAGCACGACCGCTTGCCCATTCGCCGCCTTCATCGCGTGAAGGAAGCAAATCCATCGCTTCAGAGAAATCGGCTTCTACCTGATCGAGCACTTCATCATACGTGCTGTTGGCTCCATAAAGCCCGTCCAATGAAGAATAAGTATCATAACTCGTAATCAGAGGCGGGTTCTGGTAATAGCCTGCCAAGTTATAATAAGCCAATCCGCGGATAAAGAGTGCCTGTCCCTTGATGTCCCTCATCCGTTCCGACAGCTGGCTATCGTCCTCACCTACACGCGAAAGGATAAAGTTGCATACATTAATGGTATAGTACCATTCACGCCAGGGCCACCATGCGATATCTCCTGTGACCTGCACTGTATAATCATCAAACTCCAAATACCATACCTGTGAACAGTTCCATACTTCATCCCCGCGACACATATCAATACCATAGCCTACACGGGCGTAGGAACCCTCCATACGTATGTGGTTATAGGCAGCCACCACACATTCCTCTAAGTCATCGGCCGTATTGCCGAATGTAGCTGTAGTCTGTTGGTTTGGATTTATCACATCCAGTTCATCCATGCAAGAAGTGAGTGTTCCAACTCCCAACAGAAAAGCAAGTGTATATTTTGTTAGTTTCATACGAATATATTTTTAACAGTTGGAATTAGAATGAAAAATGAAGACCACACATAAAGGTACGTGCCGTCGGGTACGAACAGAAGTTATAACCCGGCGTGAAAGTACCGCCCGCATAGTCTACGTTATAGCCCTTGTAACCGGTAAAGGTATACAGGTTCTGAGCCGATACATAGAAACGGACATCCGATATATACTTGCCGAACCATTTGTCGGGGAAGTTATAACCCAATTCTACATTGGCAATCTTCCAGTAAGCCGCGTTCTGAATCTTGCGCGAGCTGAACAGGTCGTTCCAAGCCAGACCGGCAGTGTTGGTCACATACGTGCGCGGAACATTCGAAAGGTATGTAGAACCGTCTTCACTCCAGCGGTTAGCGTCCAGCATGGCCACATCCTTGTTGGCCCAGCCGTAGCAAGAGTTCAACGAGTTGTAGATATCATCAGCCACGTGATAGTTCAACGCGCCGAAAGTCGCGACGCTCAAGTCGAATCCTTTGTATTCCAAACGGACATTCAGGCCGAAATTGATTTTCGGCAGACCGCTGCCCAATACCGTCTGGTCATTTTCATTGATTACGCCATCGCCATTCACATCCTTATAGAGGCAGTCACCCACATTGGCTCCTTCCTGGGTGGCATGATTGTCCAAATCTTCCTGCGTACGGGCAATACCCTCGTATTCCCAACCATAGAACCGGCCGATTTCTTCACCCACTTCAGTAATATAAGCGCCACTGATGTATGCGTCGTCGGTAAATCCCAACGAAGTTACTTCGTTTTTCAACGTACTGAGGTTGGCAGAGATTTCATACTTGAACGCACGGTCGAAATTACGATACGTAGCGGCAAACTCAAAACCGGAGTTGTCCATCGAAGCGGCATTCATCGTAACGGTCGTATTGGAAACACCGGCTTGTTCCGGAACAGGCACCGCGTACAACAAATCCTGGTTGGTATTCTTATACCATTCAGCCGTAAATTCCAAACGGTTATTAAAGAATGCAAGGTCAAGACCTACGTTGTATGTTTTCTTCTTTTCCCACGACAGATTGTTATCAACGAAAGTGGAAACAGCAGAACCGGTCACAACCGAATTGTTAAAGTTGTATGTCATGTTGTTACGCGACATTACCGCCTGATACATATATTCACCGATATTCTCGTTACCCAATTCACCGTAGCTGGCACGGACCTTGAACATATTTACCGTATTCGGGTTGAAAGGGAAGAAACTTTCCCTGTCGAAACGCCAACCGACAGATACAGAAGGGAAGGTGCCCCAACGAATGTCTTTGGAAAGACGCGAACTGGCATCCCGACGGACTGTAGCCGAGAACAAGTAACGGTCATCGTAATTGTAATTCACACGGCCGATGTACGAGAAAATGGCATGCTTGTAATCGAAACTGTTAGCATCCCTATCCGCACCGTTCTGCAACTGGAGGAAATAAGGTTCGGAGAAATTAAGTCCCCATGCGTTCAACGTATTGGTATGTTCTTCTTCGTAAGTCTGGCCGGCAACGATGTTAATGTGATGTTTGCCGAAGGTTCCATCGTAAGTAAGGATATTTTCAATCAACGCATCCGAATAGTCACGCGAAGCTTTCTCCAAGCGTTCGTTGCTCTTTGCCAGATATACACGGTTGCTCTGTATCCATGCCGGAATCCAAGTGAAGTCTGAACAGTGAGTCTTGCTGTACGAAAGGTTGATGCGGTAGTTCAGCTTGTGGTTCTTGTTTTCGATGCCCAACATCTTCAGCAAGTCTACATCAGCCGAACCGGTTCCTACGAAACGGTCTACACGGGTATTACGTTGCAACAGATTGTTGACCAGCAACGGGTTCGAAGCGGAAATATCACCGTGGATATTATCGAAGTAAACGCCATATCCATAAGCATCGTAATTGAAACCGTTAGCGGCTCCTACCTGTCCGTCAAGCACCCACGTAGAAGAATCGTAAGCCTTGATGGTGGGCTGCATCAACAAGGTACCACGCAACACATTGGTTACATCGCCATACAGTCCCTGTACATACTCGGATGCATTAGACAATGCCATGTTATCCTGGTCGGAATGAGAATATACCACACTCGTCTGGAACTTGATGAACTTGGTGTCCATGGTATTGTTGATACGGGCCGTGAAACGTTCGAAGTTCGGTCCGGCTCCTTCCAACGTACCTTTCTGGCTATAGTAGTCCAATCCTATATTATAGGTATTGTTGGCACCACCACCCGAAAGGTTCACATTGTGGTTCTGACGGATACCGGTCTTGAATACCTCATCGAACCAGTCGGTATTCGTATCATCCATGAAACGGTATTTTCCCGTGGCTTCGTCAAGAACGTATCCCGATGGCAACGGAGTATTGGAATTAGCCGCAGCCTGAGCCAGATAATTACTGTACTGGGTAGCGTCCATCACGTCATAAACTCCTTTCGGGATGTAGTCCACACCGAAATACCCGTTATAATCCACTTTCAACGGTTGGTCTTTCTTACCACGTTTCGTAGTAATGATAACCACACCGTTGGCAGCACGCGAACCATAGATAGCCGCAGCCGAAGCATCCTTCAGCACTTGGATGGTTTCGATATCATTGGAAGAGAAGTCACGGATAGAAGTTCCCATCGGAACACCATCGATGACATACAACGGAGCCGTACTACCGAAAGACCCGATACCACGGATACGCACGGTCGGGTCGGCACCCGGCTGGCCATCGGAAGTAATCTGCACACCGGCTACCTTACCTTCGAGCATGGTAGAGATATTGGAATGAGAGGTCCGCTTCAACGCCTCTGCATCCACTACGGCTACCGAACCGGTCAAATCTGCCTTCTTCTGTGTACCGTAACCCACAACGACAACCTGTTCAAGCATTTGGTTGTCCGGATCCAGTTGGATTGGTTCAAGGATAGCCCGGTTGCGGACAGCCACTTCACGGTCTTTATAACCGATATAGCTTACAATCAGCACAGCATCGCCAGGAACCTCCAGTTGGAAGTTACCGTCCAAATCGGCTGTAGTTCCACCTTTCCCATCTTTAACTCGAACAGTAGCCCCCATCAAAGGCATACCTTGCTCATCGATTACTTGACCACTCACCTTGACGGTCGGTGATTGTGCCACGACAGTGGTAGCAGGCGCAGCATATACCCCTGTACCTCCCAAGGCACACAAGCCAAGCATTGCGGAAAAAATCACTTGTTTTTTCATCTTGAATGGTATTAAATTTAAACTATCAATAATTATAATTTCATATATAATTCATGTCCGGATAGAACCGGACACACTCTCTCTCCTGGTGACTCAAAAGCAATCGCGCTTCCATTCATATACCTTATTATAATATACGTCAGGGAACCGGAACCGGATTATACCGCTTTATGACAACGATGAAAAGTTCATTGCTATTTTTCATAATGTACCTCGTTAACAAATCTATTGCTTTATTACGTTTCAAAAGTAGATATTTGAAGTATAACCAAGGTGGACAAATGATTTTTATTGGTGGATATAAACCAAAAAACGAATGCCTATAAGGCAAAAAAGAAGCTCCATTTATCAAACGCTTTTGATGTTTACACATATAACAAACTGTAAATCAACACCATTTACAATCTTCCCGTTCCTAATCTAAAAACACATGACACGGGTGTGCAAAGATACGGGAAATATTTTGTAAACACACTCGTCATCAATCCCCACGAACGGCTGAAATAGCCACCAGCCTGTAACCGGTTACAATAAGCAGCGTAATCTACCAGATTTATCCATGAGCGGCAAGAAAGTATAAGAAGCTGTTTTGAATTTCTCCAAAAAGTTTTTCTTGGCTTGATGTATCCGTTTTCGTGTGTGCTTTGGGCGATTTTTTGGTCCTTTTCGCTCCTGTTCTTCGTCAGATAGCCCGCTATCTTCCTCATCACAGAAGCGAAAATGCCTCAAAAACTCATCCCAAATCATCGCACGATAAATTCAAAACAACTTCTAAATAAAACACACATATCCCTTCCTGCTATCCATTTTTCCACTTCGCGCAGAAAAATATAGGCAGGCAGGGATATGCACAGAAAGGAAACACTTCCCTAAAACCCCACACTTGGGCAGTGGAAGCCACAACGTCAACGCACAATGTCTGTCGGGTAAGAAGACGGCATACCTATCTTCCGCCAAATTTCATGCGACCACACTTCATCACCCGCTTCAGAAGACTTGAACTTCACAAACATCAACGTGCCGTTTTCCGCAAGTTCGAAATGCATTACATTGTCTTTACCGTCCAATTCCGGAAGATGGATGTTCTTCTTGACATGCTCGGTAAAGATGGAGTCATTATTCTGGGTATAAGTGCCCGAACCGATAATAATGGCTCCCGTCGGCATCATGACCACATTGGTGAATTCTCCGCCTTCGCCCAATATCTTCAATGAATTGCTCGGTTTCAAATCCCCCGGAAGGGCAGGCAAGGAAGAGCTGTAGAAACACATTTGCCATACACCTTTCAAAGAAACGGGAGTACCATCACTAAATAAATCTTGAGCATACGAATTTCCTATACCCATAAACAAACTCAATACTGCGATAAATAAAGAACGTGCTTTCATGACGTAAATTATTAAAGTTAAACGAATAAGTTGATGCACAAATATATAGAACTTTTTTCGGAAAACCTTACGTTTGGACAAAGAAATTTCAGGAAAAAGAGAAAAACTATTTTATAACAGCAATTTATATAGCAAATCCTTTTCTTCACCCGCACAGACCGCATACAAAACCCCGTCATGCGGAGCATACGCCAAAGCAGTAAAAGCGTAGGGCAAGCTATAACGGGCGGTTAGTTTCCCGTCCCAATCCCATACTTCCAAGACTGGCTCCCCATCACTTTCCGTCAACGCATATATCCGATTACATCCAAGCAATAACAAAAAAGCCAATAGTAAGCTCATTATCAAGCTTAACTATTGGCTTATCTGAAAAAGACTTTTTCCTTATCAGAATTCCGCATTATGCGGTGTACGCGGGAACGGGATTACATCGCGGATGTTCGCCATACCGGTCACGAACAACAGCAGGCGTTCGAAACCAAGACCGAAGCCTGAGTGCGGGCAGCTTCCGTACTTGCGGGTATCCAAGTACCACCACATATCCTTCATCGGTATGTTTAGTTCCTTGATGCGGGTAAGCAACTTGTCATAATCGGCTTCACGTTCCGAACCGCCGATAATCTCACCAATCTTCGGGAACAATACATCCATCGCGCGAACGGTCTTGCCATCGTCGTTCTGCTTCATGTAGAACGCCTTGATTTCTTTCGGATAATCGGTCAGGATAACCGGACGCTTGAAGTGTTCTTCCACCAAGTAACGTTCGTGTTCCGAAGCCAAATCCACGCCCCAATATACAGGGAATTCGAACTTATGTCCTTTCGCTACCGCTTCTTCCAATATCTTGATGCCTTCGGTATAAGGCAGACGGACAAAGCTTTCCTTCAATACACCTTGCAGGCGTTCTATCAGCCCTTTGTCGAAATGGTCGTTCAAGAACTTCACATCGTCGTAACAATTGTCGAGTGCCCATTGCACGCAATATTTGATGAATTCTTCCGCCAAGTCCATGTTGTCGTTGATGTCGTTGAAAGCCACTTCCGGTTCAATCATCCAGAACTCCGCCAAGTGACGCGGCGTATTCGAGTTCTCGGCTCGGAACGTAGGTCCAAAGGTATAAATCGCTCCCAAAGCCGTTGCAGCCAATTCTCCTTCCAACTGTCCGGATACCGTCAGACTGGCTTGCTTGCCAAAGAAATCATTGTCGTAAATGATAGAGCCATTCTCGTCCTTCTTCAAATCATACAGGTTCATTGTAGTAACCTGGAACATCTGGCCGGCGCCTTCGCAATCGGATGCCGTAATCAGTGGAGTATGGAAGTAGAAGAAGCCACGGTCGTGGAAAAACTTATGGATGGCAATCGCCATGTGGTGACGGATGCGGAACACTGCGCCGAATGTATTGGTGCGCGGACGCAAGTGGGCAATATCACGCAGAAACTCCATCGAATGGCCTTTCTTCTGAAGCGGATAGGTATTATCACATACCCCTAACACTTCGATTTCACGAGCCTGTATTTCGGCTGCCTGTCCGGCACCTACCGACTCTACCAGCACACCGTTCACGCTCAAGCACGCTCCGGTGGTGATTTGTTTCAATACTTCCTCATCAAAGTTAGCAAGGTCGACAACAATTTGCACATTATTTATAGTAGAACCGTCATTCAAGGCGATGAAACTCACTTGCTTGCTGCCGCGGCGGGTACGCACCCAACCTTTTACATTGACCATCGTACCAAAATCGCGGCACTTCAACAGGTCAACAATCTTTGTTCTACGAATTTTCTCCATCTTACTATTTGTTTTAATCGAAAACAGAAACACAAAGACACAGAGCATTTCCTTATCCCCAGATAAAACCTCCGTACCTTTGTGCCTCCATCATCATGATTGGTTTTGATTAACGTTTCACTTATTCAAAAGCTCCCATGCGAAGCATATTCACTTCTTTTTCGGTCAGATAGCGCCAGTCGCCCCGACGTACTCCCTTTTTAGTCAGGCCGGCAAAATAAACACGGTCCAGTTTCACGACCCGATAACCCAATGATTCAAAGATACGGCGCACGACACGGTTCTTTCCCGAATGGATTTCGATGCCTACTTGCGATTTATCCGTATCCGAAGCATAGCTGATGGCATCGGCATGCACTTCGCCGTCATCCAGCGTGATTCCCGAAGCGATTTGGTCTAAATCAGCTTTTGTCACATTCTTGTCAAGATATACGTGATAAATTTTCTTCTTCAAAAATTTCGGATGGGTCAGCTTCGATGCCAAATCGCCATCGTTCGTAAGCAATAATACGCCCGTGGTGTTGCGGTCCAGACGGCCTACCGGATAAATGCGTTCCTTACAAGCACCTTTCACTATATCCAGCACCGTCTTGCGCTCCTGCGGGTCATCGGATGTTGTCACACAATCTTTCGGTTTGTTCAGCAACACATACACTTTCTTCTCTATGCTTACCGGCTGGTCGTGGAACTTCACCTCGTCTGTACGCTTGATTTTCGTTCCCAGTTCGGTAACCACTTGTCCGTTTACCGAAACTACGCCGGCGGTAATAAACTCATCGGCTTCGCGACGCGAGCAAATACCGGCATTGGCAAGGAACTTATTCAAACGAATCGGCTCGTTCGGGTCTGTCCATGTATCCTTGTAGTCAATCTGTTTCTTCGGATTGTAATGCGTATTCGAGTTATAGCCTCCCTGGTAAGGACGTCCTCCCTGCTGACGATTGTAACCGCCCCCGTTATTGGTTCCAAAGCGTGGACGTGGCGGGCGATAACCGCCCTCTTCACCTTGTTGGTTATAACGCGGGCGATACGGACGCTGTTCGCCTTGCCCCTCCTCCTTATTATAACGGGGATTGTAAGAAGAACGCTGCGGACGATAACTGCCTTCGCCTTGCTGGTTATAGCGCGGACGATACGGACGCTGTTCGCCATAACCGCTTTCCTCTTTATTGTTATAGCGAGGATTATAAGAGGAACGTTGCGGACGATAACCGCCTTCTTCGCCCTGCTGGTTGTAACGCGGACGATACGGACGTTGCTGACGTTCTTCCGAGTTCGAGCTGAAACGGGGACGGCGTTCGTATCCATTTCCTCTTTCTCCCCGATTGTTTTTGTTATACCCTTCTTTGTTATACGATTTGTAACCATCACGGCCAGACTGGTAGTTTTCACCTTCTTGTCTGTTTTCTTTCTCTGCCATATTCTTTCTTCTTTTTATAAATTAATATTGTATACCCTTCGCGGGCATTATTCATTCTTAACTAAGAAACTGTTTTGAATTTCTACAAAAAGTTTTTCTTGTCTTGATGTATTCGTTTTCGTGTGTGCTTTGGGCGATTTTTTGGTCCTTTCCGCTTCTGCTCTTCGTCAGATAGCCCGCTATCTTCCTCATCACAGAAACGGAAATGCCTCAAAAACTCATTCCAAATCATCACACGATAAATTCAAAACAGTTTCTAATCTTACATTCCCGTATAGTTATGCGGTGTAATCTTACGCAATTCCTGTTTTACTTCTTCGCTTACGTTTAATGTTTCAATAAAGTCCTTGATTGATGCCTCGTTAATCGCCTGGTTCGTGCGGGTCAAGTCTTTCAATGCTTCATACGGATGCGGATAACCTTCACGGCGCAAGATAGTCTGAATGGCTTCAGCCACCACGCTCCAGCAATTATCCAAATCTTCGTAAATCTTATGCTCGTTCAGCAACAACTTGCCCAAGCCTTTCAATGAACTCTGGATAGCGATAACCGTATGTCCAAACGGAACACCGATATTACGCAGCACGGTCGAGTCGGTCAAGTCGCGTTGCAGACGGGAGACAGGCAATTTAGCGGACAGATGAGCCAATACGGCATTCGCCATCCCCAAGTTTCCTTCCGCATTCTCGAAGTCAATCGGATTCACCTTATGTGGCATTGCGCTCGAACCTACTTCCCCTGCCTTAATCTTCTGCTTGAAATACTCCATGGAGATATATTGCCAGAAGTCGCGGTTCATATCAATCATAATGGTATTGATGCGTTTCATCGCATCGAAGATAGCACCCAGATTGTCATAGTTCGAAATCTGTGTCGTATATTCCTCACGTTCCAAGCCCAGCTTTTCCGCTACAAACTTATTTCCGAAAGCTTTCCAGTCGAATTCGGGATAAGCCACGTGATGTGCATTGTAATTTCCTGTAGCGCCACCGAACTTCGCCGTAATCGGGCAAGCCTTCAATACCGCCAACTGGCGCTTCAAACGGTAAGCGAACACTTCGATTTCTTTTCCCAACCGGGTAGGAGAAGCCGGTTGCCCGTGTGTCTTGGCAAGCATCGGAATATCTTTCCATTCTTCGGCATACGTCTCCAGCAGGTCAATCAGTTTTTGGATTTGCGGATAATACACTTCATCCAATGCATCCTTGATAGACAAAGGTACCGACGTATTGTTGATATCCTGGGAAGTCAAGCCGAAATGAATAAATTCTTTATAAGGTTCCAGTCCGCCTAAACGGTCGAATTGCTCCTTGATGAAATATTCCACGGCTTTCACATCGTGATTGGTCACACTTTCTATTTCCTTGATTCGTCCGGCGTCCGCTTCCGAGAAGTTGCGGTAAATGTCGCGCAACGAATCGAAACGCGCGTGGTCTACGCCTTTCAACTGAGGCAAAGGCAACTCACACAACGTGATAAAATATTCTATTTCCACCCGCACCCGATATTTCATCAGTGCATATTCAGAGAAATAAGCAGCCAAAGCACCGGTCTTATTTCTATATCGCCCGTCTATAGGAGATATAGCGGTGAGTAAATCAAGCTCCATCATGATTCTACTAGCAGTTTTTGATTCTTAATACATAATGATCATTAACGGCGGCAAAGGTACGATTTTTTCCTGAGTTAAACAGACTAATACAGAAAAGTTTAGTATTTATTTCACAATATCTTGCCCAAACAAGAACAACGTATGGAAGAATCACGTAACTTTGCACCCGCAAAAACAAAACATAAAATCAGACGTTATGGAATTACCCAAAGACCCGATGATGCTTTTCAGCTTCATCAACACGAAACTGCGTGACTTTTATCCTTCACTCGACGCGCTCTGCAAAGACATGAACGTGAAAGAAGAAGACATTGTCAATCCCTTGAAAGCAGCCGGATTCGAATACAACCGCGAGCTGAACAAATTCTGGTAATCAGAGTAGGACAAAAACGGATTTTTATTTAGCCAGCCAAAGTTCCGGATTCAGCTTGGCGGTTTCTTTGCGAAGCTGGAAATGGAGGACGGTATTGCCGTTGGCATCGGTGTGCACCGGCCCGATTATATCCCTGGTCTTCAGGACACTCCCTTTCTTGACCAGCACCGAGCTCAAATTGCAATACACCGAAATATAGCTTCCGTGACGCACCAACACATTGGCCAGCCCGTTGTACTGGAAGATGGCAGACACCTCTCCATCAAAAATGGCACGAGCCTGCGCACCGTTTTTCCCTTTTATATCAATGCCTTTATTGTCCAGACGGACATTGCGCAAGCCTTTCACCTGGTATTTCCCGTAATGCCCGATGATGGCGTATGCCCCCGTAATCGGCACAGGAAGCCTTCCTTTATTCTTTTCGAATACATTCGACAAACGTAAGTCTTCATTATCAACCTTATAAGTTTCCACTTTCGATTCGGGGACGGTTGCCGGTTTCTTAGCTTCGGCTATCGCTTCCTTCTGAACTTCTTTCCGCTTCCGTTCAGCCTCAGCTTTCCGTTTTGCTTCCGCTTCTTTCCGCTTGCGTGCCGCTTCAATCTCGATTTCTATCAGACGGTCTATTTCCGCATTCAAGCGATTGGCGGAACGGCGTTTCTCTTTTATTTCCCGCTGAATGGCCCCTTGTTTCTTTTGCAAAGAGGAAAGCAAGGCCCGGCGTTCCTTTTCTTGCGCTTCCAGTTTCAGTTTTTCCGCTTCCCCTTGTTTCAAGACATTCGCTTTCGCATCCCGGCTGGCAAGCAGACTTTTTTGTTTATCCGCCACCTGCCTTTGCTTGCGCTGCACTTCTTTTCCTTGCCTCCTTTGATAATCGGCATACTCGCGCACATAACGCATACGCCGGTACATCTGGCTCAAGTTATCCGCCGAAAAGATAAACATCAGCTTTTCTTGAATCGACTTATTCCGGTACATGTACATCACCGACTTCTCGTACTTCTTTTTCTTCTCGGCAAGTCCACGTTCCAAGGCGCTTAGTTCCGTCTTCAAACGGTCTATTTCGCTTTGGATAACCAGCACATCCTTTTCCATGGTTTCGATGTAACGTTTCCGGTCGGCAATCTGCCCCGACAGGACCGCCAGGTTATCCAACTGGCTCTTTACATCTTTCTTGGTAGACTGAAGCAAGGTTTCCGAATCGGATATCTGTTTTTGTAAAGCGGCATGTTGCTTTTCCAGTTCCCGAATCTTCTTTGTACTTTGCGCACAAAGAGAGACGGAAACCAGTCCTATCAGCAATATGCTCCATATCCGTTTCATTCGTTCTGCAACATTTTCACCAATTCTTCTATACTTACACGGGTATATTTAGCCGGTATTTCCGTACGGGCTTTCCAGTCGCCGCCTACATTCAGACGGGAGAAATCCATTGCCAATGTCAACGGTTTGCTGGCCCCTTCGATGGAAAGTCTCATCTTTTCCGGGAAAAAACGTTGTTCTATCTTCCTGAACGCATCGTATTTCCATTGCAAGGCATACGGAGTGCCCGATACCCCTATCCGGCTCTCTTGCAACCAGCCTTCTCCAGTAGAGGTAAAGAACCGATAAGTCAATTGATGCCCGCCTTTCGCTTCCAGCATCGCACGTCCCTCATCCAGCGAGAGATGGAAACGGTTTGCGTCACTCAAATCGACTTGCGGCTTGCCCGGTACAAACAATTCATTGAAGAACAACGATTGAAGTACCGCAAAACTCAAGTCGGTGCGTGCCCATCGGTTTATTTCTTCAAACGATACCTGCACATAACGCTTGTTCAAACGGTCGAGCGCCAGCAAGCCATCAGGTGAAATTTCCAACCGGGCGACTTCAATGCCCAAGAAAGGAGCTACGGATAATTGAATCGATTCGCCCCGCTTCAAACGCAAAGCAGCATTTACTCCAGCATGTTTCCCATCGCCCAATGATAAATCCAAAGCGACCTTCCCGCTCAGGCTTTGCCAGGCAGGAGTCTGTTCGATGACCTTTTCTACATAGGCTTCTCCCGTCAATCCTCCAATCATCGGTGCTTTTACCGCCCTACGCGAAGAGGAACACGAAGCCACCAGAAGCGCCAATAATATAATGTATATGTATTTCATTGCTTTCTCCAGACGCATTTGCGTTTCTACATTCGTTTCCAATAATTACTCTATATACTTTTTCAACTTAATCTTCCGCTTCAAGCGTTCGATTTCTTCTTTCGTAGGCGGAGTTTCTCCCTCAGCCGTATCTTTTATGGCATCCGCTTTCTTCCAGTATTCCAAAGCCTTGCCTTTCTCACCCAGCATATAATAAATATCTCCGCAATGCTCCATAATGACCCGGCTCTTATCGCCTCCGTTCCGCAAAGCCTGCTCGATATAAATACGTGCCTCCGTATATCTCCCTTTCTCAAAAAGAATCCATGCATACGTATCCAAATACGTTTCATTATCCGGCTCCGCCTTCACCGTACGGTAACTCATTTCTTCCGCCTTATCAAGATTTTTTTTCTCCATAGACAAGAAATAAGCATAATTATTCAGTGTACCGACATTATCGGGATTATGCACTAACGAAGAATCGTATGCGGCATATGCCTTCTCCGACAGTCCCTTCTGATGATAAATGTCTCCCAAGATGGCATAAAAGTCGGAAGCTATCTGCTTGTCGCTTTTCTCGTTGATTTGCCTTACTCCACGTGTAAACACATCAAGTGCCTCATCCAATTTATCCTGTTGATAATAAGCGACACCTAAATAATAATAAAATTCCAAGGCATCGGGATGATATTCCAACGCCGATGTAGCAATCCGGATTACCTCGTCCAAATTGTTATCTCCAATCGCATAGCTCAACAACTGCAAGCGGGCGGGTTTGTTTTCCGGGTCTAATGAAAGTACCTGTTCCAACACCGGGATAGATTCCTGCTTCATATTCTTGGTTATCATGTATTGCGCACACAACATTGCCAAATCAGCATTCTGTTGGGGCCGTGCCAGGATGCGCTTGAACAAGGCTACGATTTGTGTACTGTCTTTGGTAGTCTGTTCCGACTGAAGGATGTTCTGGCGCATCAATTCCATCTTCGTATCCGACTGCACATTGTCGTTCATCAATATCGTGTCCAACTGAAGCTGATACAAGCTATCTTGCCCCGTCTTCTGGTAATACGAAGCCATCGAAAGTACCGCCGGAGCATAATTCGGTTCCTCTTTTAATATACGCCGATAGATAGCCAACGCCTCCTCGGGACGATTATTGTTCAGATAAACATCGCCCAATATTGTCTGATAACGCAAATCGTAAGGATATTCCTTCGATAGATTTTCTATCTCAACAAAAGCACTATCCTGCTTGCCCATCAGCAAATACATCCGGAACTTTTCCATACTGATTTGCTCCGACTTACCATCCAGTTCCTCCAAACGGTTTAAAACATTGACCACATACTGATAACTTTTCGTGCGGTTATACAAGTCAACCAGTGACATCAACGGTTCCAGACGGGAAGGAAACTGCTCTGCCATATTTTCGTAAACCGCAACGGCTTTCGGAATGTTCATCTTCTGCTCGTAGTAGGATGCCAAAGTCTGCTTGTACCAGAAGTTCGATTCATCGGAACGAACCGCCTGTTTCAACGCTTCTTCCCCTTTTTCCTCCTGTCCCAAATACATATAAAACCGGGAAATCTCATACAAGGCCGCCCCCGACATCGGATTAATATCCAAGCAATGCTTATAAAGCTCGTAGGCGGCATCGTATTGCCCCTTTTCTTTCATCCGCACCGCTTCCAAGAAATAATAATCGAACTTGCGGCGTTGCTCAAAGCTTAAAGAGACCGGTTCGGGCACCGCCCCAACCTGCTTCTTCCTTGCTTGTTTTCCGGTTGTCCCGCACGCCACAAGCATCATCAGCATTCCAACCGACACGATATAAAACAGTTTTCTCATCACAAAATCCTTTTAGGCTTATACTCACCACAGAGAACACAGAGTACCTCAGAGGAAATAATTAAAACCCTGTGTGTCTTTGTGGTAAAAATCAAACATTCATTTCGTTCCCGTATGTCCGAACCCGCCTGAGCCGCGTTCGGTTTCATCCAACACCTCCACTTCTTGCCACTCGGCTTGCTCGTAACGGGCTATCACCATTTGGGCGATACGCTCCCCGTCTTCTATTGTAAAATCTTCGGTAGAGAGATTGACCATGATTACCCCGATTTCCCCCCGATAGTCGGCATCAATCGTACCGGGAGTATTCAGCAAAGTAATCCCTTTCTTCAATGCCAGCCCGCTACGCGGACGAATCTGTGCCTCGTATCCTTCGGGCAAAGCGATATACAGTCCCGTAGGAACCAAACAACGCTGCAAGGGTTTCAACACAACCGGTTCATTCAAATTGGCACGCAAATCCATTCCTGCCGAATAAGAAGTGGCATATTCCGGAAGCGCATGCTTCGACTTATTGATAATCTGTATCTTCATTATAGTCTTTAATTAAATTCACCTGCGAAAATACATATTTCGCAGGATTTATACGTACGTTTACCATTTTTTAAACGAATCTTTTATACATTTGCAAGCCGACATCCTGCAGAATACAAGAAATTATGATGAACTGGAATCAATTGATATCAAACAAGCGCTTCGGACTGGAAGCCTACCATGAAGTGCGGAAAGAAGACCGTACCGAGTTTCAACGTGATTATGACCGTCTTATCTTCTCTTCCCCATTCCGTCGATTGCAGAATAAGACACAAGTATTCCCGTTACCCGGAAGCATATTCGTACACAACCGTCTGACACATAGTCTGGAAGTATCGTGTGTAGGACGCTCGTTGGGTAACGATGTGGCACACCTGTTGCTGCAAAAGCATCCGGAATTAGCCGGCTCTCACCTTTCCGAAATAGGCGCCATTGTATCTGCCGCTTGCCTGGCACACGATATGGGAAACCCTCCTTTCGGGCATTCGGGCGAAACGGCTATCGGCACTTATTTCTCGGAAGGCAAAGGTCAAGCCTTGAAAACATTGCTCGACCCTGCCGAATGGGAAGACTTGACACACTTTGAAGGAAACGCCAACGCATTTCGCCTGTTGACCCACCAATTCCGCGGCAGACGCGCGGGAGGCTTCGTACTCACCTATTCCACCCTGGCATCTATCGTCAAGTATCCCTATTCTTCCCGGCTTGCCGGGAAAAAACAAAAATTCGGTTTCTTTCTCAGCGAGGAAAAAGACTATGAACGCATTGCAAACGAATTAGGCATTATCCGCCTGAGCAAAGAAGGTGAACCGATACGCTACGCCCGCCATCCGTTGGTCTATCTGGTAGAAGCTGCCGATGACATCTGCTACCAAATGATGGATATCGAGGATGCACATAAACTGAAAATCCTCACCACACAAGAGACCAAAGAACTCTATTCGCATTTCTTCACCGAAGAACGACTGGAGCGTATCCATAAGATTTGCCAACTGGTGACCGACACCAACGAACAGATAGCCTACCTGCGCTCGTCTGCCATCGGAGTACTGACCAAAGCCTGTGTAGAAACATTCGTAACACATGAAGAAGAACTTCTCTCCGGCACTTTTCAGGGACCGCTTATCAAGCAAATAGCCCAACCGGTAAGAGATGCTTATAAAAAATGTTCGGAAACGGCAACCGACAAAATCTATTGCGCCAAGGATGTATTGGACATCGAATTGGCAGGTTTTCAAGTCATCACCACGCTGGTCGACCTGATGATAGAAGCCGTGCGCTATCCGCACAAAGCCTATTCCCAACTCCTGATAAACCGTGTGTCGCACCAGTACGACATGCAGGCCCCTACCCTTTATGGCAAGATACAAGCGGTATTGGATTATATCTCCGGCATGACCGACGTCTATGCCTTGGACTTATACAGGAAGATAAACGGAAACAGCCTTCCGGCGGTATGACACTCATTTCACGCTCTTTGCCGCACGTAGAATCAATTCTACGGCTCCGTCGATACCGGTACAATCGGTATTGATAATCAGGTCGTATCCACCGATGTCGGTCCATTGCTTGCCCGTATAATGCCAATAATGGTTGGCACGGCCCGTATTCACGCGTTCTATCTTCCTGGCTGCTTCTTCCTTCGAGAGAGGGAATTTCCCGCATAACTGATTCACGGCGAAATCCAGACCCGACCGGATAAAGACACGGAGCACATGCGGGTCATCGCGAAGAATCCAGTTGCCCAACCTACCGATGATGACACACGGTCCCTTGTGTGCCAGTCCACGGATGGTGCGGCTTTGGCTTACATAAATGGCATCTTCTTTTGAAGGGTTCAAAGAAGCAGGTATGCCGCTATCGGAAAATATCAGTTCCCATAAACGGGCGGTAGAGATATTCTGCTCGTTTTTCGCTACAAACTCTGTAGAATACCCCATCTGTTGCGCCGTCTGGTCTATCAGTTGGCGGCTATAGCACGGACATCCCAACCGGCGTGCTACTTCTTCACCCACGGCATTTCCACCACTCCCATACATCCGGGCAATGGTAATCACCAGGTTACCTTCCCACTCGTCACTCGTACGGACGGCATCGGAAGCCATGCGTTCGGCTTTCGGAATGAATAGTTTATCAAGCCATGCAAGATGCGGCGCGAATACACGCACCATCATACCGACATAGAACATGGAAATCAATGTTCCTACTCCCACCAACTTCCAACTCCAGCCGCCGAAATAAATGAACATGAATATCGTGCCGATGCACACCAAAGACGTATCGGAACAAATCTTCACCTTCCCGAAATCTTTTTTCAGAAACTTAGAGATAGCCAGCGGAAGTCCTTCGCCCGCCAACATCAATGAATCGCAACGCACCTCGCAAGCAATACCAAATGCCAGACAAGCTCCACCGATAAGCAATTCGACAAGCCTCAACGGATAGCCTATCATCGGATTCATGTCAAAAGGAACTTGCAGACATCCCGTCATCCACATCGTCAGGTCGGTATAAAAACCGAAAAGGAAAGATACCAGAATCTGCGCATATTGCCGTTTCTCGAAGTCCTTGCGCAATAGCAACACCTGGATAGCAATGAAAAAGACATGCATACAGATGGTGAGTTGCCCCATCGACAGTTTCATGCCCGGAATAAGCGACAAGATATAAGGAGGAGCGGAGATAGGAGACGAACCAAGGTTGGCACGGATAGACAACGAAGTGCCAAAGGCGATTACAAACAAAATCACGACAAAACCGATATAGCGGCGCATCCACTCTTCTTTACTTCTCCCTGCATTCATCTGCTGACATCTTTTAAAACCGCAGCGAAGGTACACAAAATCCGGCACCCCGAATCGGATTCCTCCCAGGGTTTAAACTTATTTATACTTCGTGGGGTTTTCAGGTACCACAAAGGGACATCCGGGTGAACACAAAAAAGCTACCGCTTGCGAACGGTAGCTCAATAATATGTTTCATCAGCTTTCAGACCTTTTCCCCCTCTTTCGATACAACCGGATTGGCTCCTGAAGTCAATTGCAAGGCTTCGGGATGTTCACGCAGGTACGACTCGATGTGGCGCACGCGTTTCTCCTCCAATATCTCGTCTACGGCTATCAGGATGCCGGTTTCCTCCACCATGCCGAAACCGTCGTTGATAGCGGTACCGAACATACGCATCGTAGGCGAAAGGCTCATGTAAGCGTTGACCAATGGCGGGATGTTATAACCCAGCTTACGCACCTCGCGGTTCAGCACCCGATAGTCCTCTTTAAACGTATCGTAGCAGAAGATTTCCTTCAATACCGCCTCGTCCGTTTCTATCTTCAACGGCTCCATGGGCGTAATCAGGTTATCCTTGTCCGAGAAGTGTTTCTTCAGGAAATACAGAATCATGTCGCGCCCGAAACGGTTGTAGTTGGGATACATCGTCATTTTCCCGAAAAGGTATTTCACGTTCGGCTTTACCACCGTGAGCGCACCCAACCCGTCCCATAAGTTATCCAGAGCGAACAAGCCTTTCGAGCCAGCCCGTGTCGACTGGTATTCGAGGGTTACGAACGAACGTCCCAGCTCGATGGTAGTAGGAAGGTATTCCTTCAAGAACTTTTCCGAGAAATTGAACATGTGAGCCGTAGCCAACACCGGACGTCCTTCCTTATCGAACTCTACCTCATTGCCTAACAAATAACGGTATCCTCCCAAAATCTCTTCAGCCTCAGGATTCCACACAATCAACTGCTGATAAGGATTTTCCATCAAGTCGTACTCATCCAAATCAACCGACTCTCCCGTGCCTCCCCCAGCCGCACGGAAAGCAATTTCACGCAAACGCCCGATTTCCTGCAATGTATTCGGCGCATTCTTCCAATTTACGATGTAAATCTCGTTGTTGCTCTTGTTAGTCGACCGCAACCGTTTTTCAGGTGTCAGTTCCAACTTCAGTAATTCCCGGTCAACCGGTGCAATAATTTCTTTCATATATGTTATGATGTGAGCTATAAATTACAATTTATATACTAAGTCACGCACGTATGCCGCCCATTCTGCAGGAGTCTTCGACTTATTGAAGGTCTGCCAAGGTATCGGTTTGCCAAAAGTCACACGAAACGTCTTATGGCGGTTCTTGAACATTTCATCCGCCAAGTAAAGCATAGCGATATTAAAACGTATCCCCAAAAACTTGCATACATTCGCCAAGTTATAGAAGAAATCAGAGTTCCTTCCCTCGAAGTGGACAGGAACCACGTTTCTCTCCGTTTCCACACTCTTGGTTATAAACGTCTTCTTCCACGCCAAATCCTGAATCACTCCGTTCCTGCGGCGCGAACAGATACCAGCGGGAAACATGATGATATGGCTGTCCGAACGGAACCCGGCCTCTACCATGCGCGGGAAATCACGCGATTGCGACCCCGTCTTATTAATCGGGATGCACAATGGAGCCAATCCGTGCAGATTCATCAGCAAATCATTCACCAGATACTTGATACGCCCGTCGTAATGTTTTCCCAATACATATCCCAACGCAACACCGTCTTGTCCGCCTAACGGGTGGTTGGAAACAAAGGTGCACAAGCCTTCCGCGGGCAGATTCTCCAATCCCTCTACCTCCAACTTCACGTCCAGGAAGTTCATGCAAGCAGCCAAAAACTCAACCCCTTCCTTATCTTTCACGCCTTTCAGAAACTCATTGATTTCATCTTGGTGAACAATGCGTTTCAGATAAGACACCACGAACCGGGGAACATAGTTGGCTTTCTTGCCCGCCTTCTCTTTCAGAATCTTATCAATGTCTATTAAAAAAATCGAATTATCTGCCATTGCCTCACTATAAGAATTCTTTGCAAATGTAATTTTTCTTTTTGAAAGGTGATTCATCAGAAGGCAGGAAATTACAGAAAGACGTAAAAAAAACAGCAAAATGAAACGGAAGCACGCCAAAATTGCACAAGAAGATACCGCTGTGTGCATACACGTCCGCCCATTTACAACCCTTTACACTACCTGTTGATAACTTATTCAAAGATTTTCGACAAATCTTATACGCCGTTTGCCACGAAATGTGTAATTTTACCAGCTCATAGAATAATAAGGTGAAACGGCTGAAAAAAACGAACGATAAAGACATGGACGAACAACAACAAACATACCATATACCAGTGCTGCTTGCTGAAAGCATCGAAGGGATGAACCTGCACAATGGAGGAATATACGCAGACCTTACTTTCGGCGGCGGAGGACATTCTCGTGGAATACTGGACCAGATGGGTCCCGATAGCCGGCTTTTCGGTTTCGACCAAGATGAAGACGCCGAACAGAACATCCCGGATGACCCGCGCTTTACGTTCGTACGGAGCAATTTCCGCTACTTGCACAACTTCTTGCGCTATTACGACATAGAGGAAACCGATGCCGTCCTTGCCGACTTGGGCGTATCGTCGCACCATTTCGACGATGCCACACGAGGCTTTTCGTTCCGCTTCGACGCGCCATTGGATATGCGGATGAACAAGCGGGCAGGAATCTCCGCCTCCGATATCGTCAACACGTACGAGGAAGAACGGCTTGCCGACATATTCTACCTCTATGGAGAGCTGAAAAACAGCCGCAAGATTGCGGCGGCTATCACCAAAGCGAGAGCGGTGAAACCAGTCACGACCACAGGCGACTTAGTAAACATCGTCAAACCTTTCTTCGGAAGAGAACGGGAAAAGAAAGAATCAGCACGGGTGTTCCAAGCGTTGCGCATCGAAGTGAACCACGAAATGGAAGCACTGAAAGAAATGCTACAAGCCGCCATACGCTCATTGAAGCCCGGTGGCAGACTGGTGGTCATCACTTACCATTCATTGGAAGACCGCATGGTGAAAAACGTCATCAAAACCGGCAATGCGGAAGGAAAAGTCATGCAAGACTTTTACGGGAACAAGCAAACGCCATTGCGCGCCGTGGGCAAAGCCATCGTCCCTTCGGACGAGGAAATAGCCCGCAACCCACGCTCAAGAAGCGCGAAACTAAGAATTGCAGAGAAACAAAACGACTAAACAGACAGGAGGGACAAAAAAATGACAGACAAAGAACCGACAGAAGAACAACCCAAGCAAGCGCACATCACGTTCAAAAGCATCATGGGAGGAGACATCTTGGCACACAACTTCCTGCGAAGACAAGCCAACCTGCTGATACTGATTGTCATTCTGACCATCTTGTACATCGACAACCGCTACTCAAGCCAGCAAGAGCTGATTGAGATCGACCAACTGAAGAAAGAACTGACAGATATCAAATACGATGCCCTCACCATCTCGTCGGAACTGACGGAGAAAAGCCGCCAGTCGCGTATCGAAGAATACTTGGCGACCGAGAACACGGGATTGGAAACCGCTACCATTCCTCCTTACCTGATAAAAGATAAAGACTGAGAAGCGTATGATACCGGGCATTAAAAATATCATGTTCCGCTACACGTTCATTGTAGTGATTATGTTAGTCTTGGCTATATTGATTATAGTCAAGGCAGGCTTCATCATGTTTGCCGAACGCCAGTACTGGAAAGACGTAGCCGACCGCTTCGTACGAGAAAACGTGATAGTTCCGCCTACACGAGGCAACATCATATCCGCCGACGGGAAACTCATGGCAAGCAGTCTGCCGGAATATAAAATATACATGGACTTCCGCGCTGGAGGCTATCAGGAAAGCGACACCCTGCTGACCAACCACCTGACCGAAATATGCAAAGGATTGCACGAGATATTCCCCGATAAGAGCGCACAAGAATTCCGCAAACACATCCTTCGGGGAAGAAGGAAAAAGAGCCGCCACTACCTGCTCTACCCCAAGCGTATTTCGTACATCGAATACAAACAGGTGAAACAATTGCCGGTATTCTGCTTAGGGCCGAACACTGGAGGATTACATGTAGACGAGTTCAACCAGCGCAAAAAACCGTTCGGCTCATTAGCGGCCCGTACCTTAGGCGATATGTTCCCCGACATGAGCTTAGGCGCGAAAAACGGACTGGAACTGACTTATGATTCCATACTGAAAGGGAAAAACGGTATCACGCACCGCCAGAAAGTGATGAACAAATACCTGAATATCGTAGACCTTCCTCCCATGGACGGATGCGACATCATCACGACCATCGACGTAGACATGCAAGACATCGCCGAAAAAGCCCTGGTCGACCAACTGACCAACTTGGAAGCCTTGTCGGGAGTAGCGATTGTGATGGAAGTAAAAAGCGGAGAAGTAAAAGCCAACGTCAATATGACGCGGGGCAACGATGGACATTATTACGAAATGCGCAACAATGCCGTAAGCAACCTCATGGAGCCGGGTTCTACCTTTAAGACCGCTTCCATCATGGTGGCATTAGAAGATAAATACATCACCCCCGATTATGTAGTAGACACCGGTAACGGCATGGTCAATATGCACGGAAGCTGGATGAAAGACTGGAACTGGTACAAAGGCGGATACGGAGCCATCGATGTCACCCGTATCTTAGAGGTATCATCCAACGTCGGCGTATCTACCATCATCGACAAGTTCTACAAAGACAACCCGCAAAAGTTTGTCGACGGCTTGAAACGGATGAGTATCGACACCCCGCTGCATTTAGGCTTCGCGGGCGAAGCAAGTCCACGGGTATGGGGACCGAAAGAACGTGAAAACATCAAGGGTGCCATGCCATGGAGCCGCACCAGCCTGCCGTGGATGAGTATCGGATACGAAACCATGTTCCCTCCTATCTATATCCTGAACTTCTACAATGCCATTGCCAACAACGGCACAATGGTCAAGCCGAAGTTCGTAAAAGCAATCGCCAAGGACGGTGAGACTTTAGAAGAGATTCCAACCGAAATCGTCAATCCGAAAATATGTTCGGATACAACATTGACCATGATTCGCACCATCTTGCGGAAAGTCGTGTCGCAAGGATTGGCCAAACCTGCCGGAAGCAAGCAGTTCAGTGTCGCAGGGAAAACCGGAACGGCACAGATTTCGCAAGGAGCGGCCGGCTACCGTTCGGGAGGTGTCAGCTACCAAGTAAGCTTTTGCGGGTATTTCCCGGCAGAAGCCCCTAAGTACAGCTGTATCGTATCCATCTTGATACCACACGGTCCGGCTTCGGGAGGCTTGCAGGCAGGAAGCGTGTTCAGCCGCATTGCCGAACGCATCTACGCCAAGCACCTGTTCCGCGACTTGGCGCAAGCGAAAGACTCCACTTCTGTCCTCATCCCCCATATCAAGGGAGGCGACATCGAAGAAGCGGCATACGTGCTTCGCGCCTTACACATACCTGGCAACAGCCAATCCATCCCCCAATCGGACGAACCTATATGGGGAAAGGCATCCTGCACCAGCCAACATGCCAATTTACGAACCATATCCATCAACCAAAAGTTGGTGCCCAATGTTATCGGGATGGGAGCTAAAGACGCGGTTTACTTACTCGAAAGCCACGGCCTGAAAGTACACCTGTCGGGCGTAGGCAAAGTAGACAAGCAAAGTATCCCCTCAGGTTCTATCTTGCGCAAGGGACAAACCATTTTATTGACTTTAAAACATTAGAAATACAACACAAACATGAAATTAGCTAACATCCTAAAATCCGTAAACGTCTGCGAGACCCTCGGACAAACCGAACGGGAAATAACAGGCATCCAGATGGATTCACGGCTCATTGAATCCGGAAACTTATTCGTGGCTGTCAAAGGTACACAAACCGACGGTCATGCCTACATACAAAAAGCCATCGAAAAAGGAGCGGTAGCCATTGTGTGCGAGACACTCCCCGAAACGATTGACCAGGCTATTATCTATATAAAGGTGAACGATACGGAAGATGCCGTAGGCAAATTAGCCACTGCATTCTACGGAGACCCTACTTCCAAACTCGATTTAGTTGGAGTAACCGGAACAAACGGAAAGACAACTATCGCCACCTTATTATATAATATGTTCCGCCGATTCGGCTATAAGGTAGGATTACTCTCTACCGTATGCAACTACATCGACGGAGAAGCCATCCCTGCCGACCATACCACTCCCGACCCGATTACACTGAACAAGTTATTGGGACGGATGGCAGACGAAGGTTGCAAATACGCTTTTATGGAAGTCAGTTCGCATGCCATAGCACAAAAGCGAATCGGAGGATTGCGGTTTGCCGGAGGTATTTTCACCAACATCACCCGCGACCATTTAGACTACCATAAAACGTTCGAAAACTACCTGAAAGCCAAAAAAACGTTTTTCGACAACCTGCCTAAAACAGCATTCGCCCTGACGAACTTAGACGATAAAAACGGCAAGGTAATGGTACAGAACACCAAAGCACATATCGCCACCTACTCCTTGCGCACGTTGTGCGACTTTAAAGGGAAAGTGTTGGAGGACGGATTCGACGGGATGTTGCTCGACATCAACAACCGTGAAGTAAACGTACAGTTTATCGGACGTTTCAATGCATCCAACCTGCTGGCCGTATATGGTGCCGCCTGCTTATTGGGCAAACAGCCCGAAGACATACTGATAGCGTTGAGCGCTTTACGCCCTGTGGCCGGACGTTTCGACGCACTCCGTTCCAAACGAGGATACACGGCTATTGTCGATTACGCCCATACGCCCGATGCATTAGAGAACGTACTCAATGCCATCCACGAAGTATTGCGCGGACGCGGACGTGTCATCACGGTAGTCGGTGCAGGTGGAAACCGCGACAAAGGGAAACGCCCGCTCATGGCACAAGAATCGGTGAAACAAAGCGATAAAGTCATCATTACATCCGACAACCCCCGCTTTGAAGAACCGCAAGACATCATCAACGATATGTTAGCCGGACTGACCCAGGAAGAGATGCAGAAAGTCTTGTCAATCGCCGACCGGAAAGAAGCGATACGCACCGCTTGCATGCTGGCGCAACCGCAAGACGTAATACTGATAGCAGGAAAAGGCCATGAAAACTACCAGGAAATAAAAGGAGTGAAGCACCACTTCGACGATAAGGAAATAGTGAACGATATTTTTGCGAACGAATAACCCGAAGAGAAATGTTATACTATTTATTTCAATACTTGGAACAGTTCGACTTCCCCGGAGCACGTATGTTCGGATATGTGTCGTTCCGCTCGTTGATGGCAGTCATTCTCTCCCTGCTGATTTCGGCCATCTTCGGAGAATATTTCATCAACTTGCTGAAGCGCAAACAAATTACCGAGACACAACGCGACGCTTCCATCGACCCCTTCAATGTCAAAAAGGTGGGAGTACCTACCATGGGAGGCATCATCATCATCGTGGCCGTACTGATTCCTTGCCTCTTATTAGGGAAACTCCACAATATCTACATGATACTGATGCTCGTCACGACAATATGGTTAGGCAGCTTAGGCTTTCTGGACGACTACATCAAGGTTTTCCGCAAAGACAAAGAAGGGCTGCACGGCAAGTTTAAAATCATCGGGCAAGTAGGCTTAGGACTGATTGTGGGACTGACATTGTATTTAAGCCCGCAAGTAGTAATCCGCGAGAATGTAGAAATACAACGTGACGGACACGTGGTAGACGTAGTCCATAAGAACCAGGACGAGAAATCCACCAAAACCACCATTCCGTTCTTCAAGAACAACAACCTCGATTATGCCGACATAGTAGGTTTTATGGGCGAACACGCCCAGGCGGCAGGATGGATTGTCTTCGTCATCATCACGATATTTGTAGTAACCGCCGTATCCAACGGAGCGAACCTGAACGATGGCATGGACGGCATGGCGGCAGGCAATTCAGCAATCATAGGAGTGACGTTAGGCATTCTGGCATACGTGTCGAGCCACATCGAATATGCCAGCTACCTGAACATCATGTACATCCCCGGCAGTGAAGAACTGGTTATCTTCATCTGCGCCCTTATCGGCGCGTTGATTGGTTTTCTATGGTACAATGCCTTTCCGGCTCAAGTATTCATGGGCGACACTGGCAGTCTGACCATCGGAGGTATCATCGCGGTATTCGCCATCATCATCCACAAGGAGTTGTTGATACCGATTTTATGCGGTGTATTCCTGGTAGAAAACTTATCGGTCATCCTGCAAGTAAGATATTATAAAAAAGGGAAAAAGAAAGGAGTAAAGCAACGCATTTTCAAGCGCACGCCTATCCACGACCATTTCCGCACGACGATAGCGCAACTTGACCCTACCTGCAAATACTTGATTACGGCTCCACAAAGCGTATTCCATGAATCAAAAATCACCGTACGCTTTTGGATTGTAACCATCGTATTGGCTGCTATTACGATTATTACACTGAAAATAAGATAATGTGAGAATGGACAATCAACCGTATTGGCACATTTACACATCATCACTTTAGCAAATTAAAAAAATGACAAAAAGAATTGTGATTTTAGGAGCCGGCGAGAGCGGCACGGGTGCCGCTGTGCTGGCAAAGAAACAAGGATTTGACACCTTTGTTTCAGACATGTCATCCATCAAGGACAAATATAAAGCCGTCCTGAACGAAAGAAACATCCCCTGGGAAGAGGGATGTCACACAGAAGAGCTGATTCTGAATGCCGACGAAATCATTAAAAGTCCGGGCATCCCGAACAATGCTCCTATCATCCTCAAACTGAAAGAGCAAGGCACACCGGTCATCTCAGAAATAGAGTTTGCCGGACGGTACACCCGTGCCAAGATGATTTGTATCACCGGCAGCAATGGGAAAACCACAACCACCTCGCTTATCTATCACATCTTCAAGAAAGCGGGCCTCAACGTGGGACTCGCCGGAAACATCGGACAAAGCCTCGCCTACCAGGTGGCAGAATGCAACTACGATTACTACGTCATTGAACTTAGCAGTTTCCAGCTGGACAACATGTACAAGTTCCATGCCAATATCGCCGTGCTGATGAACATCACCCCCGACCACCTGGACCGTTACGATTACAAGATGCAGAACTACATCGACGCCAAGTTCCGCATCATCCAGAACCAGACAAACGACGATGCCTTCATCTTCTGGAACGATGACCCCATCATCCAAAAAGAATTGCACAAATATGGCATTCACGGCCAATATTACCCATTCGCCGAAAAACGTGAAGAAGGACTCGCCGCCTTTACCGAAGAAAACAAAATCTACTTCACCAAACCTATCGAGTTCAACATGGAACAGGAAGAGTTGGCTTTGACCGGCACACACAACCTCTTCAACTCCATGGCAGCCGGCATCTCCGCCAATATTGCCGGTATCCGCAAAAACTGCATCCGTGAAGCGTTGAGCGACTTCAAGGGAGTAGAACACCGGCTGGAAAAAGTAGAACGGGTACGCGGCGTAGACTACATCAACGACTCGAAAGCCACCAACGTCAACTCGTGCTGGTATGCGCTGAAAAGCATGAAGACCCGGACGGTCTTGATATTGGGAGGCAAAGACAAAGGCAACGATTACAATGAAATAGCCGGCCTGGTACGCGAAAAATGCAGCGGACTGATATTCTTAGGCCTGCACAACGAAAAGCTACACGCTTTCTTCGACAGCTTCGGACTGCCGATTGCCGATGTGCAAAGCATGGAAGATGCCGTCCATGCCGCCTACCGCATGGCTAAGAACGGCGAAACCGTATTGCTCAGCCCCTGCTGTGCCAGCTTCGACCTCTTCAAAAGCTACGAAGACCGGGGCAACCAATTCAAGGAATGTGTAAGAAAGTTATAAACAAGAAGGAAGAAAAGGGACATGGATTTACTCAAGAACTTATTCAAAGGCGACAAAGTCATCTGGATTATCTTCCTGCTGCTTTGCCTCGTATCCATTATCGAAGTGTTCAGCGCATCCAGCACACTTACCTACAAAAGTGGAGACCACTGGCGCCCCATCACGATGCACATCATCCTGATGGCAGTAGGCGCGATTGCAGTAATCATCGTGCACAACATCCCGTGCCGGTGGTTTAAAACCTTTATACTGTTGCTGCCTGTATCCTGGATTCTATTGGGAAGTGTGCTCTTGGTCGGCATGGTCACCAATGGAGCCAGACGATGGATTGACTTGGGTTTCTTCCAGTTCCAGCCTTCCGAATTAGCCAAAATGGGAACCATCATTACGGTGGCATACATCCTCTCGCGCATGCAAGAAGAAAACGGTGCCAACCCCAAAGCGTTCCGATACATCTTATGGGTCACAGGAGGCACCTGCGCCCTGATATTCTCCGAAAACCTTTCGACGGCTGTCCTGCTGGCTTTAAGCGTATTCCTGATGATGTACATCGGACGCATCCCGTTCCGTCAATTAGGAAAACTGACGGCCATCGGGATAGGTGCGCTCATTCTCGGGGTAGCTACCATCAAGTTTGTACCCGGAGAAGCGTGGGACAAGGTAGGATTACACCGCATGACCACTTGGCAAAGCCGTTTGGACAACCACTTTGATACCGCGGTCATCCCACCTGAAAAGTTCGACATTGACAACGATGCACAGGTGGCGCACGCCAACATCGCCATCGCCACCAGTGGCATTTTTGGGAAAGGGCCAGGTAACAGCGTACAGCGCGACTTCCTCTCACAAGCGTTCTCCGACTTCATTTATGCCATCATTATCGAAGAATTAGGGCTGGTGGGCGGAGCCATCGTCGCCTTCCTCTACATCTGGTTACTGATGCGTATCGGCCGTATCGCCCGCAGCTGCGACAAACCCTATTACGCCTTCCTGGTCATGGGCATCGGCTTCCTGCTTGTCACGCAGGCCATGTTCAATATGTTGGTAGCCGTAGGCATCATGCCTGTCACAGGGCAACCGCTCCCCCTGATAAGCAAAGGAGGGACTTCTACATTGGTCAACTGCGCTTACATCGGCATCGTGCTCAGCATCAGCCGCCATGTCAACGAACTGAAACGGAAAGAACGCGAGGCCGCCGAAGCCCTGCAACAAACACAAATACAAGAAGCAGCCATCTCTTTGCTGCAAAACGCTGCCGATTTGGCCAAAGAACAGCAAAATAAAGAAAACGAGGCAACCACTGCAACACGGCGCGACACAAGCACGCAGGCATAAAATCAAACGGCATCATAAGAGGAGTTAAAAAGCCAATGACACGGAGGGGTATCGGCTTTTTAACTCCTTTCTTATAACTGCATCGTAAACACGATTAGTAATCGTCACGCCGCACGATTACTAATCGTTCACGTATACGATTACTAATCGTACCGGTGTAGCAGTTATACTCCCTGCCGCTCATGAATAAATCTGGCAGATGACGCAACTTATTTCAACCGGATTTACGGAATGATTTCCAGTTTACACCAGACAATATACGGTTTCCGCCACACAAAACCCAGCTTCTTACCCGCAAGAATTGACGACCAGCAAAATTCACTTCAAATAAATGAAGAAACGCATAAACAAATTGCAAGTTTATTCCTAACTTTGCAGGAAAATACGAAGTAAAGAATGGAAGAGAGTTTTAGAGTGATAATCAGTGGAGGAGGAACCGGCGGACACATCTTTCCGGCGGTATCCATAGCCAATGCTATCAAAGAACAATATCCTGACGCGGAAATACTCTTCGTCGGGGCGGAAGGACGCATGGAAATGCAACGTGTGCCCGCCGCTGGCTACGACATCATCGGATTGCCCGTCGCCGGATTCGACCGGAAGCACTTGCTCCGCAACATCGGCGTACTGGCAAAGCTGTTGCGCAGCCAAATAAAAGCACGCAAAATCGTAAAATCATTTAAGCCCGATGTAGCGGTAGGCGTAGGCGGATATGCCAGCGGCCCTACACTGAAAGTTGCAGGCATGATGGGCATCCCTACCCTCATCCAGGAACAGAACTCATACGCCGGAGTAACCAACAAGCTTCTGGCGAAACAGGCGGCTAAAATATGCGTAGCCTATGAAGGTATGGAACGGTTCTTCGACAAAGACAAAATCATCCTGACCGGAAACCCTGTGCGGCAAGGACTGCTCAACCATACCATCAGCCGGGAAGAAGCAATCCGCTCGTTCCACCTCGACCCGGATAAAAAGACCATCCTTATCGTAGGAGGCAGTTTAGGGGCACGCACCATCAACAACTGTGTCATGCAGGGATTGGAAAAGATAAAGGATTCCGGCGTACAATTCATCTGGCAAACCGGAAAGATATACATCGACGAAGCACGCGCGACGGTAGCCCAGGCAGGCGAACTGCCCATGCTATATACCACCGACTTCATTTCGGATATGGCAACCGCTTACAGTGCAGCCGACCTGGTAATCAGCCGTGCGGGAGCAGGTTCTATCTCCGAGTTCTGCCTGCTGGCAAAACCTGTCATCTTAGTGCCTTCGCCCAACGTGGCAGAAGACCACCAGACCAAAAACGCATTGGCATTAGTGAACAAAGATGCCGCTCTCTACGTAAAAGATGCAGAGGCAGGTGAAAAGTTGCTTGATACCGCTATCGTTACCGTACAGCAACCCGGCAAACTGAAAAATTTAAGTACGAACATCGCCAAGCTGGCTTTGAAAGACTCGGCAACGGTCATCGCCACCGAAGTCTGCAAGCTGGCGGCACAATATAAAAAGGAACATGGACGTTAATACACTGAAATCGGTTTATTTCATCGGAGCAGGAGGCATTGGGATGAGTGCCTTGGCGCGTTATTTCCTTTCGAAAGGGAAAACCGTAGGAGGATACGACCGCACCGCAAGCGAACTGACCCGACGGCTTGCCGCAGAAGGTGCCGACATTCACTACGAAGAGAATGCCGCACTGATACCGCAGGCTTTCCTCGACCCGCAAACGACGTTGGTGGTATATACGCCTGCCATTCCAGCCGGACACCAGGAATTAACCTACTTCCGCGAACACGGTTTCGAAATACAGAAACGCGCCCAAGTATTGGGATTGATTACCCGCGCCGAACGAGGTTTGTGTGTGGCGGGTACGCATGGAAAGACCACTACTTCCACCATGGCGGCCTACCTGGTTGACCATTCACACGTAGGATGCAACGCTTTCTTGGGAGGCATTTCGAAGAACTACGATACGAACCTGCTTCTTTCCGCCAAGAGCGACTTTGTAGTTATCGAAGCAGACGAGTTCGACCGCTCGTTCCACTGGCTGACTCCGTATGCCACCGTCATTACCGCCACCGACTCCGACCACTTGGACATCTATGGCAATCATGCGGCATACATCGAAAGCTTCCGGAAATATACCTCCCTTATCCGTGCCAACGGATATCTCATCCTGAAGAAAGGCATCGACCTGGTTCCCGATGTACAACCGGGTGTAACCGTTTACACGTATGCCACCACGGAAGGAGACTTCCATGCCGAAAACATCCGTATCGGTCACGGAGAAATCCTATTCGACTATGTTTCTCCATTAGGCGACATCCGCGACATCCGGTTGGGAGTGCCTGTCTACGTCAATATCGAGAATGGCATCGCCGCCATGGCCCTGGCACAAATAGCCGGAGCTACTGCCGACGAAATCCGTGCCGCCATGCCCGGATTCAAAGGAGTAGACCGCCGGTTCGACTTCAAGCTGAAGAACGACCGCATCGTATTCCTCAGCGACTATGCACACCATCCGGCCGAAATCCGGCAAAGCGTACAGTCCATACGGATGCTGTATCCCGGCCGGAAGATTACCGTTGTATTCCAGCCTCATCTGTACACACGTACCCGCGACTTCTACCATGAATTCGCCGACAGCCTGTCTTTATCCGATGAAGTCATCCTGCTCGACATCTATCCGGCACGCGAAAAGCCGATAGAAGGAGTAAGCAGCCGGCTGATTTACGACAATCTCCGCCCCGGCATCGAAAAGAGATTATGCCACAAGGAAGAGTTGCTGGACGTATTACGTAACAAGCAGTCAGATATACTCATTACGCTCGGAGCAGGCGATATCGACAACTATGTCCCACAAATTTACGAAATGCTGAAAGACAAATGATAAAACGGATTCTCATACTTTGCGTACTGCTGCTGGTCTCCGCCTATTTGGCGGTAGCGGTCACCGTGTTCAACGACAAGCCTGCCGGGCAGGTTTGCCAAGGGATTGAACTGACCGTCAAGGACAGCATCGACTACGATTTCATTTCCGTGAAAGATGTGAACACCATCCTGAAACGGAAAGGATTGTCGCCTACCGACAAACGGTTGGACCAAATCAACATACGCCAGTTGGAAGAAGCCTTATCACACCAGCCTTTTATCGCCGAAGCTGAATGTTACTTCACTTCGGGAGGCAAAGTCGCCGTAGACATCTACCAGCGCATTCCCCTGCTACGGGTGATGAGCAACAACGGCGATGAATACTACATAGACAATGCCGGAGAAATCCTTCCCATAGCAGGAAAGGCGGTACACGTAACCATCGCTACCGGCTTTATTGACCGCAAGTTCGCGCAAACCCAACTCTATCAGTTAGGGAAGTTCCTTCGGAGCGACGCATTTTGGGATGCACAAATAGAACAAATAAACGTAACCCCCCGGCAAGAGCTTGAATTGGTGCCCCGTGTCGGCAATCACATACTCTTTTTGGGAAAAGCCGAGGATTATAACGAAAAATTCCGTAAATTGCAGGCGTTCTATACCGAAGCGCTCAACCAAGTAGGCTGGAACAAGTACGAACGGATAAGCGTAGAGTTTAATAACCAGATTATTTGTACAAAAAAAGAAAAATAAGATATGGCAGTAACAGATTTTATAGCAGCAATAGAACTGGGTTCAAGCAAAATCACAGGCATTGCAGGCAAGAAAAACGCTGACGGAAGCATGCACATCCTTGCTTACGCCAGCGAACATTCTTCCGACTGCATCCGGAAAGGAATCATCTACAATCTGGACAAGACGACACAATGCCTGGCTTCCGTCATCGGACGGTTGGAAGAGCAGCTACAGGCTTCCATCAAGAAAGTCTATGTAGGAGTAGGTGGGAAATCACTCCGGAGCATACGCAACACCGAGGCAAAGCAATTGGACGCGGAAGTGAAAATCTCGCAAGCGCTGATCGATGAACTGATGAAAAGCAACCGTGAAATGCCGCTGATGGATCAGGAAATACTGGCTGTCGAACCGCAAGAATACAAAGTGGGGAACCAGCTCACCACCGAACCGGTAGGCATTCCCACCGAACACATCGAAGCTCATTATGTCAACATCATTGCCCGCAACACCCTGAAAAGCAACATCCGCCAGTGTGTACGCCAGGCAGGATACGAAGTAGCCGACTATCTGCTTTCACCGGTTGTAACTGCCAACATCGTATTGACGGCGGACGAGAAGCGCCCGGGATGTGCGCTGATTGACTTCGGTGCCGACACAACTACCGTATCGGTATACAAAAACAACATACTGCGCCACTTGGCGGTGATTCCGTTAGGAAGCAGCAACATTACCAAAGATATCACCAGCCTGCAAATCGAAGAGGAAGATGCCGAACAGTTGAAGCTGCGTTATGCCAGCGCTTATACCGAACCCGCGGAAGAAGAAGACATCAGCCAGGAATTTGCCATCGATGGCAGATGCTCCATCCGTGCACGCAAGCTGGAAGACATCGTAGAAGCACGTACCACCGAAATCCTGGAAAACGTATGGAACCAAATCAAGCTTTCGGGATACAGCAACGAACTGCATGCCGGAGTCATCTTTACCGGTGGAGCCTCGCAACTGCCTAACCTGAATAAAGCCTTCACGGCGGTCACTAAAATCGACAAGATACGCATTGCACAGACAGGCAACGTGGAAATCAGCGATGACCGCCATGACATCACCCCCAATGGCACGCAAAACACCTTAATCGGACTTTTGGCCGCGGGAAAAGAAAATTGCTGCAAGATTGACCCGCAAAAAAGCCAGTTGAGTTGGATTCAGCAACAGGAAGAAGAAGACGAAGCCGCCAAGCAAGCAGAAGAAGAACGCAAACGGAAAGAAGCGGAAATCCGGAAGAAAAAAGAAGAAGAAGAACGCGTCAGGCAACTGCAAGCGGAGCGCAAGCGCCAGGAAGAAGAACGCGCACGCAAACGTTTACAAGAATGCGAAACACTTATAACCGAAGCCAAACGTTTGGCTGAACGGAAAAAGTTTAAAGAATCACTCGCCAAGATAGAAGAAGCGCAAAGCATGAACATCGCCCCAAAAGAAGATGAGCTTACCGCCCTCTACGAAAAGGTGACACTACAGAAAAAAGCGAACAATCCGTTCACCCGCTTCCTCAACAAGCTAAAAACCGAGGCAGACGAAATGATGAAAGGAGAAAGCTGAATATAGCCCAGAGTGAACAAATTACAAAACAAAAGACACCTGTTCACAATGAACATGAATGAGTAACTATAAACGAATAAAATTCCCTTAAAAACTAAAAATATGTCGGACGAAACAATAATGCCTTTCGATTTTTCGAACGGCGGAACACCGAGCATCATCAAAGTAATCGGTGTAGGTGGCGGCGGCGGCAATGCGGTCAACCACATGTACAAAGAAGGAATCCACGACGTAACCTTCGTCGTATGCAATACAGACAATCAGGCACTCAACGAATCGCCTGTACCTATCAAACTGCAACTGGGACGCGAAGGACTGGGAGCGGGCAATCGGCCTGCACGTGCCAGAGCTGCTGCCGAAGAGAGCATGCAGGACATCGAAAACATGCTGAAAGACGGTTGTAAAATGGCATTTATCACTGCCGGAATGGGCGGAGGTACCGGTACGGGCGCTGCCCCCATCATCGCCAAAACGGCAAAAGACATGGGCATCCTGACCGTAGGTATCGTCACAATCCCTTTCCTTTTCGAAGGAAACAAGAAAATCGACCAGGCACTCGATGGCGTAGAAGAAATGAGCAAACACGTCGATGCCCTCTTGGTCATCAACAACGAACGCCTGCGCGATGTTTATTCCGACCTTAGCGTCATGAATGCTTTTGCCAAAGCCGACGACACGCTTTCGGTTGCAGCCAAAAGCATAGCCGAAATCATCACAATCCGGGGTAAAATCAACCTCGACTTCAACGATGTGAAAACCGTATTGAAAGATGGGGGCGTCGCTTTGATGAGTACGGGTTACGGCTCGGGTGAAGGACGTGTCACCCAAGCTATCAATGATGCACTCCACTCGCCTTTGCTGAACAACAACGATATCTTCAACTCGAAGAAAGTATTGTTCAATATCTCCTACAGTACGAACAGCGACCTGATGATGGAAGAAATGAACGAGGTACACGAGTTCATGAGCCGCTTTGGGGACGATGTAGAAACCAAATGGGGACTTTATATCGACGACAGCCTGGAAAACAAGGTCAAATTTACTATCCTGGCAACCGGATTTGGCATCAAAGACATTCCGGGCATGGACGATGCCTTGACCAAGAAACGCACCATTGAAGAACAGAAAAGGCAGGAAGAGGAAGAACGTATCCGCCAAATCAAAGCAACGCGACGTAATGATTATTACACCAGCGAATGCCGAAACGATAAGAAGAAAGGCAACTACAAGTTCTATATCTTCACGCCTGATGACTTGGACAATGATGATGTCATCAGCATTGTAGATACGACCCCGACGTACAAACGTTCGAAAACGGTGCTCGACAACATTCGCCAACGTGCCACCGCCAACGAATCATTGGTGCAAAAACCGTCGGTCAACGAAAACGGTTCTACCATGATTACATTTTCATGACGGACCCCTGGGGCACGGAACGTCGTTTATAGTAGGACAAAACTGGTTTGTGGAAAATTCCCGCCGCCTTGCGGGCATGGCAAATGATTTTTCGCATTCCATTTCTGATTGGCTATATTTTAACAAACCATTAAAAAAATAGAGTTATGGATTTATTCGAACAAATCAGCAACGATATCAAGGAAGCCATGAAGGCAAAAGACAAGGTGAGACTGGAAACCTTGCGCAATGTAAAAAAAGTATTCCTCGAAGCCAAAACCGCTCCGGGGGCAAACGACACATTAACCGATGAAACCGCATTAAAACTGATGCAGAAACTGGTGAAACAAGGCAAAGACTCTGCCGAAAGCTACCAGCAAGCCGGCCGCCCCGAATTAGCGGAAGAAGAAATGGCACAAGTCCGTGTCATCGAAGCCTACTTGCCGAAACAACTTTCTCCCGAGGAATTAGAAGCCAAGCTGAAAGACATCATTGCCCGTGTAGGTGCCACAAGCGCCAAAGAAATGGGCAAGGTAATGGGGGTGGCTACCAAAGAACTCGCCGGACTGGCTGAAGGCCGTACCATCTCTGCCAAAGTAAAAGAACTATTAAATTAAGAAGCTGTTTTGAGTTTATCGTGCGATGATTTGGGATGAGTTTTTGAGGCATTTTTCGCTTCTGTGATGAGGAAGATAGCGGGCTATCTGACGAAGAACAGGAGCGAAAAGGACCAAAAAATCGCCCAAAGCACACACGAAAACGGATACATCAAGCCAAGAAAAACTTTTTGGAGAAATTCAAAACAGCTTCTAAAGAATGAGGAAGATGAAGAATGAGGAATTCCATGCGGACAATTCTTCATTCTTCATTCTTTTTTAATTCCCTCCTGATATTCTGTAGGAGAAACGCCATACTGTCTCTTAAAGGCATTCGAGAAATGCGTTTGGCTGTTGAACCCTACCGCGTATGCCACCTGCGTAATGGTATACTCTTTACTCTTCAATAACTCTGCGGCTTGGCGCAAGCGAGTGGCACGGATGAAGTCACTGGGAGTCAAGCCGGTCGATTCTTTAGCACAACGATACAGGTGCGTGCGGCTCATTCCTACCTCTTGGGCCAACATTTCCACATTCAGCATCGGATTACTGATATTCGCATCAATCGCCTTCATAATCCGTTCCAAAGCCACTTGGTTATCGGCTTGCAGCGTCACGGGCGTCAGCTTGTCCTCTTGTGTCTGAGAACCCGAATACTTTCCTTTCAGGCGGATACGGTTCGCTATCAGGTTTTCTATCAGCGCATACAGTTCATCGAAGTCGAAAGGCTTGCCTAAATAGCCGTCCGCCCCTTGCCCCAATCCTTCGATACGGTTGGCAAACTCCGTCTTCGAAGTCAGCAAGATAACAGGAATATGGTTGGTATTGATGTTCTTCTTCAATTCCCTCAACATCCGGATTCCGTCCCATTCAGGCATTATCACGTCCGAGATAATGATATCGGGCTGTTCGGCAATGGCTTTCTTATAGCCTTCCAATCCGTTCTCAGCCATTTCTACCCGATAATAAGCCGACAGGTTGTCTGCCAGGTATTTGCGCAAATCCTCATCATCGTCAATAACCAATGCCTTGAAGTGGGTGCGGGTCCGTCCTTTCTTCTCGTCCTCTACCGGCTTGGCATAATCCATCTGTGCCTCGGTACGTAAAGCCTGCAAAGGTGTCTCGGCAGGCGTTTCCGCCAGTTCTTCTTTCTTCAGGTGCTTGCAGCCTAAGGGCAAACGGACGACAAAACGGCTACCCTGCGTGTCTTCCCGGTTCTCGGCGTAAATCACTCCATGATGAAGTTTAACCAACAACTGGCACAAGTTCAGCCCGATACCGAATCCCAACGGGGCGGAAGACCGGTTGGCTCCACTTTGATAAAACCGCTCGAATATCTTTTTCAGTTCTTTTTCATTCAGTCCTTTGCCCGTATCCGATACGGTAATCTCCATATACGACTGCAACGGCCCTGTCGTGCGCGGGTCATTTCCTGTACTCACCTGGACATGGATATGCCCACCTTCCGGTGTATATTTCAAGGCATTCGTCACCAAGTTCACCAACACCTTGTCGAAGTTATCCGGGTCTACCCAAACCGCAGGAAGGGAATCAGCGAATTCCGCATCCAAGGCAATGCCTTTTTGCTGCGCCTGCTCCACATAAGCATCAACCAGGCCAGTGACAAAGCTACGCATATCCGTTTCCGCAAAACGGATAACCATCTGTCCCTTGTCTATCCGGCGGATATCCAACAGCTGGTTCAGCAGGCGCAAGATGCGGTTGGCATTGAAACGGATGGTGAGCAGCTTCTTGGTGGTATCCGCGTCATACTCCCGCTTCAGCAGTTTATCCAGGGGAGTGACAATCAAGGTAAGCGGCGAGCGGATTTCATGAGCGATATTGATAAAGAACTGCAATTTCATCTCGCCTATCTGCTCCCGGCGTTTCCGCTGCATGGACACATACAGCAGATAACCTATTCCTATAATAAATAAGGTATAGACCAATCCTGCCCAGCCAGTCCAGTACCAAGGCGAAGCAACGTGGATGCGCACCGACTTCACCGGCGAATACACCCCATTCTCACACGCCCGTATCTGTAACGTATAACTGCCCGAAGGCAAGTGCGGATACAAGATGCGCCCCTCACCCGGACGGGTAGGGTTCCAAGCTTCTTCGAATTCGTGGATGCGGTATTCGTAAATGATGTTGCGCGCATCGCGGAAATCCATCGTCGATACATACAGCAGGAAATTGTTGTCGGTTGCCGAAAGAGAGAAACAATCGGCATCTATCACGTCTTGTTTCACTACCGGTTTACCGCCCGAAAGCGTCTGCCGGGTCACCTTCTGGTTACGGATAAACAAATCCGTGATACAGGGAGCCTTGTCCAACTTAATCGGATAGATATCATCGGGATTAAAACGGGTAATGCCACGTTCACCACCGAAACAAATGATGCCGTTTTTGCCTTGGGCATAGCAACCCCGCAAATATTTCTTATCTTCCAATCCGTTGCCCGTATAATAACTGGTTATCTTCTTCCGGTCGGGAGAAAGATAGGCAATGCCTTGTGCGGTACTGCACCACAAACCACCGTGACGGTCTTCTATGATACCATATACCTGATTGTCCGGCAATCCCTGAGCGGTAGTAAACACTTCGTACCGCTTCGTTTGCAGGTCATAGCCCAACAAGCCGTTCTGCGTGCCAATCCATAGTTTCCCGTCCTTCCCTTCCCAAAAAGCATAAGCGCTTACCCTTACCATCTCCTGAAAAGGAAGATGGACAAAAGCGCGCTGTTGCAAATCGTAACAACTGACTCCCCCGTGATGGGCAGTCCACACATGACCCACCGAGTCACACAAGATAGCGGAAATCCAAAAGTTCACCAGTTCATTCCGGTTGGTGACTGGAGTCTGATAATTGGTCATAAAAAACTCACCCGACTTCCGGTCATAGCGCAAGATACCTTCCCCCATAACCGCGGCATACAGCGTCTGGTCGTGTCCCTCCGTCACACAGCTCATGACATAATCACCCTGGATGGGATATTTCAGGTGCAACTGTTTTGTCCTCCGGTCCAAAGTATACAGTCCTTTCCCATTCACACCTACCCAGAAAATACCTTCACTGTCTTCATACATGGCACCTGCCGTATGCTCCACGGCAATGTAGTCCACGATGCCGCCTTCCGCATCCAACAGGTAAATACCATCGCCCTCTACCGAACACCACAACGTTCCTTCCTTGTCATAATACAACGCAGCAATACCACCTGTCATCTTCGAATAAGAAGAGGGCTTGTTGGTAAAATGAAAAGGCATCGACATATCGGGCAACATCAGCAAGCCCTGATACTGGCATCCCATCCACAAATTACGTTCCCGGTCTTCGAACAAAAACGTCAGGCGGGTGTGGTTAGCATCGATAAAAGGATTATAAAGCGGCTTGTCTATCAATTCTTCACAGCCCGGCACAAGCTGCAACAAGCCATTCCCGCTGGTACCTATCACGATACTGCCGTCCGATGTCAGCAAAGCCCGTGTATAGTAAAGGTCTTTCTGCCCTCCCCGGTAAGGTACAACCTCCAGACGGTCTGCCACCCTATTCCACCGGTAAACGGCGTAATTGGTCACGACATACAGCCTCCCTCTCCTGTCTTCCACCAGTCCTTTCACCGTTATCGATTGCAAGGGATACATTTTCTCTTCATGGGTCTTCGGGTCTACCCGCACCACTCCTTCCCGGTCTGTCCCCAACCACAAGTACCCGTGGTAGTCCTCATATAAAGTACAAAGGAAACGGTTCAGCCACACCCGTTCGTCGTTTTCTATCCGGTAGCCTGTCATCGTCTCTACATTTAGACGAAACAATCCCATGCCCGACACCACAAACAAGATTTCTCCGTTCCTCCGCTGAAGGATACTCGTAATGTAACCCTTTACATTTGTCCCATACAGACGCACGGTACGAAAGTTATCGCTTTCGGGCTGATAGCATTGCAGCCCGTTACTCGTTCCTACCCACAACCGTTGCGAACGGTCGATGAGCAACGAAAGTACCTGGTCGCTGGCTATCGAAGTCGAATCGGACTCCTGATGATAATACTCCACAAACTGCGTACCATCGAAACGGCGCAAACCGTCACCGTCCGTGCCAAGCCACAAAAAGTTATGAAAGTCCTGGCAACAGACGTTCACAATCTGGCAGCCGATGTACGTGTTGTCTACATAGTTGGTGTTATGTGCCGGAAGGAGCGAAGCCATTGCCAGCAGAAAGCATATCAGTAAGGTCCTCATAAAGTCCAATTGTAATTTTCAACAAAGATATTTGTTTTTTCACATAAACCCATGCCTACAGGGGGAAAATACCAGGAAATTTACGGATTTTAGAGGTGGCCGGATTTTAGAGGTGATGTTACGTAGATTAACGAAAATGAAACGTAGATGTACGTCACGAAACATGGAATAATCAAATAAACACATACGTTAATCATTATTTAATCAATATTTCCCAACTTTGTACTGATGAAACTACCTTTATTTATAATAGTCAGTTAAAAATTCACCATATCGGCTAAGCGGCT
>ULVE01005674.1_pt1 | contig 41915 bp, 33 predicted proteins | sample 1959161 | NCBI WGS metagenome assembly ULVE01 (sample SAMEA4835778, study PRJEB28245) | human gut metagenome | biome: gut microbiome; material: fecal sample | place: Denmark | collected 2008
AAGGATATACGTACCAGCCACATCCCCATCATCCTGCTTACGGCTAAAGACACGCTTGCAGACAAAGAGGAGGGTTATCAGTCGGGGGCCGATTCATACTTAACCAAACCATTCAGTGCCAGCCTGCTTCATAGCCGTATCAATAACCTATTGGCTCAGCGCAGACGATTGTCTGAACGCTATATCACAGCATCAAATCTGGTTACTCCGGGAAAAGACATGGAAGAGAAACATAGCATTCTGACCGATTCGTTGAATAAGCTCGATAAAGAGTTTCTTGACAAACTGACTCACGTGATTACCGAAAACCTTTCATCGACAGAAACAATCGATATCGGTTTTCTGTCCAGTCACCTCTGTATGAGCAACTCTACGCTATATCGTAAAGTAAAGGCGTTGACCGGAATGTCTACCAATGAATTTATCCGGAAAATCAAGATGCAGCTTGCGGAAAAACTGCTGCTCGAAGGGAAATACAGCATTTCCGAAATAGCCTTCAAAGTAGGTATCAACAGCTCCGTCTATTTCCGCCAATGCTTTAAGGAGGAATACGGAATGCTGCCTTCCGAATACTTGAAAAAGGTGAAAAGCGGACGAAGCGAATAATCCGATTCTGTGGTGAGGAAGATAGCCCGCTATCTTCCTCACCACAGAAATGGAAATGACTCAAAAACTCATCCCAATCATCGCACGATAAATTCAAAACAGTTTCTAATTGTTTTTCTTTTGTTCTTCAAATACAATCGTTTCGTACACGTAGAGTGCTGCATCCCGCCATCCGTTCCATGTCAGCCCCGCCTTGTCGCGTGCGCAATGGCCCAAGAATTCTTCTTTTGTCCAGCCCGTTTCATCGGCTACTTGGGGGAGGAATGTACCCCGATGTTCTCCTTTTATGATATAGATGCCATGCCGTCCCAACTGAAGCTCATCCACAGATTGAATTTTCCGCAAAGGGGAAAGTACCGAAATCTCGATATCGATGTCTTTCATCTCGTTCTCTTCTACGGGATAGAAGCGCGGGTCTTCGAATGCGGCGGCACGTGCCATTGAAGAGACGGTCTGATACAACGGTTTATATCCTGTCAGATTCCCGATGCATCCCCGCAGTTTTCCTCCTTTACGAAGGGTGACGAATGCTCCGCAAGGTTGTTGTAAAGCGGGACTTATCTTTGTGGAATCGTATGGCAAATCCGTCTTTCGGGTAAGTGCATAGTCGATGCTTTTTCGGGCGATTTGCAAAAGTTGCTTCTGCTCTTCCTCGGTCAGGGCAAATGTTTCTGTTCTCTTTACGATTGAGAAAGCATGATAACCTACCACCCGGTTTTTATCCCCATAAACGGCATCGCCCGAATTGCAATAAGCCAGATGGCGGACTTGTAAATCCTTCCGCCCCTCCATTAATAAAAGGAGTACGGCGATAGGGCTTTGCCCGCATGCGCTGGTCAATAATTGGGGCACACCTTTGCGGGCATTCAGCTCCAACGCATCTAAAAACTTGCGGAGCGAACCGCTCTCAACCGCTTCTCCCGTAGCTTTATCCACCCGGTTGGCATCCTCATACGAAGGGTAATGCGAGAAGTCACTACTGATGACGAAAAGGTTCTCCGAGGTGAAATAAGGTTGCAATGCCTGGGCGATTTTCTTTAATTTCGACAGGTCTTGCGTACCGATGATAATCGGCACGATGGAAGGAACATTGTGCAAATGTACCTGCAAGAAGGGCAATTGCACTTCTAAGCAATGTTCGCGGGCATGGGCTTCGGGCACGTAGGTAAAGACTGTATCGGCACGTAACAACGCCTCACACGCCTCCTTGTCTATTTGCACTTCGCCCAACGGTGTGGCATAACTGTCGAAAGCACCGTTCACCGAAGCTCCGTCGAATGCCGCCCGGTGGCTGGGACCCAGCAAGAATATCCGTTTATAGGCAGCATCTGCAGGGATTGCCTTTATAGCTTTGGATGCAATCGCACCCGAATAAACATAACCGGCATGAGGCATAATCACCGCCTGCACTTCCTTGTCCGCCTTTACCGATGACGCTTCGGACAAGAACGAGGCAACCGTCTCTCTCAACGTATCTGCATCTGCCGGATAAAAAGCACCTGCAACCGCCGGCATCCGGATTTTCTTTTCGCTCGAAGAGCAGGCGTTTCCTACACTGTGTATCATAATCATTACAATTAAAACCAATTTCCAACGGGTATGCATGACATTCTCTCTTTATGCCGCTAAATATAGCGAAATGCCGTCACATTATCAATATCCGACTGACTTTTTTTCTTCTTTCCTGCCAATCAGGCAAACCTGTCTGACAAATGTTCCATAGGCTCTTGCCTTCCTCTTCCCTCAATGTTTAAAAGAAAAGGCTTTTTGCTTAAAATAGATTTCGTAAGTTTAAAAGGCAAAGCCGTGCCGTCCGAAGGCACAGAGTTTGCATATCTATAAGTGAACTTCGGAAGCCGAAAGGCAGAGGGAGTTCAAAAGAACAATTGATAAACAAAGAACTTAAAAATAGGAGATTAAGATTATGACACCGAGCAGAAGAAATTACAATCAAGAATGGTTACCGAGCATTTTCAATGACTTTTTCGATAACGATTGGATGGTAAAGGCTAACGCAACGGCACCTGCTATCAATGTGATAGAAAGTGACAAAGATTATAAGGTTGAAGTTGCGGCTCCGGGTATGACGAAAGAGGATTTCAACATCCACTTGAGTGAAGACAACGAATTGGTCATCTCTATGGAAAAGAAAACCGAAAACAAGGAAGAGGACAAGGAAAACAAGAAGTACTTGCGCCGTGAGTTTTCTTACACGAAATTCCAGCAGGCATTGGTTCTTCCGGACGATGTGGAAAAGGATAAAATCAACGCCAACGTCAACAACGGTGTATTGACCATCGAGTTGCCGAAACGCACGCCTGAAGAAAAAGCCAGAATCAATAAGGTTATCGAAATTCATTAATTGGTAACGGATAAAAGGAAAGGGCTGTTTTCCCTATGCGGGAAAATAGCCCTTTTTCTTGGTTCGCCCAGCACGAACATTCTCTAACCGGTGCAAGCCCGTAACACGCCCGATAGCGGGAAGTGTATAGCCAAGAGCATATAATTGCATAGCCGACACGATTAGTAATCGTCATGCTGTACGATTAGTAATCGTCACGCCGCACGATTGGTAATCGTGCAGGTGAAGCAGTTATATTGCTTGCTGTTCATGGATAAACCAGGTAGAGGATGCCGCCTGTTGCAACCGTTTTTTCGGACGGGTTCGCTTTTTATTCGATTCGGAACCAGTCGATGTCTGCCCAGCCTCCATCGTTGGTGACGATGGCAGGACGGGTGCAGAATGTGCCGACCTTGGCCCCGATCCACTTTCCTTCTTTTACTTGGAAGGGTTTGCCTAATTTTTGGAATTTCTTTCCGTTGGTGCTATAACTCATTTGGCACATCACTACAAGGTCGTGCCCCCCTTCGCTCTTGCTGATTTTTTCGCCTGTAGAGGTGATTTCAGCGCGTAAGTAAAGTTCGTTCTCTTTCAGAGGAATGGAAGCATTGACGGTTTCTGTCCCGCCACGGTCGGCTTTCTTGCATTCCACTTGCGAGAGCGTTAATCCGTTTTCTGTATTTTCCAAGATGAGTCCGGCGTAGTTGGTGCCCATAATGACCAGTCCGGTGCGTTCGCCTTTGTATTTGGCAATCGGGCTGAATTTCAGTTTCATGGTAGCCTTGAAGCTCGGCGCAGGGAACTTCTGGAGCAGCATATTGGGAACATCCCACAAACTCTTGTAGTTTTCTACTACCGGATAAGAGTAGAGACGCAAGTATCCGTGCTCCGCATCGCAGAAGTGCCACTTATCGTTGATGTTCGCATTCCATTGCCATTGCAAGCCCAGAATATTGGTGTTGAATTCATCACTTTCCTGTGGCGTGCAAATCGGATAAGTCTTTCCTACGTTCGGCTTTTTCCAAGTCAATACAGGGTCACCACATCCGTCTCCGTCTTTGTCGTCACCGATAACGGGCCAGTCGTTTACCCATTTCATGGGCTGCAGGTGTACCAGACGTCCTGCCGCACCTACATCCTGGAAATGCATGAACCAGTCTTCGCCCGAAGGGGTATCTACCCATCCTCCCTGATGAGGGCCGTTAATAGGGCTGTCGCCTTGTGCCATGACGGTGCGCCATTCGTAAGGACCGTATACGTTCTTTGAACGGGCTACCACTTGCCAGCCGGTAGGCACTCCTCCGGCAGGGAAGAACATGTAATAATATCCGTTACGTTTGTAAAACTTGGGGCCTTCGCAAGTTTCGTGCGCTTCATGTCCGTCGAATACGATGCGGGATGGACCGATGGTCCGGGTGGCATCGGCACTGAGTTCGCATACGGCGATGACACTTTTCAGCCCCGCACGGCTTCCGGCGTATGCATGGGCAAGATACACCCGTCCGTCATCGTCCCAAAGCGGAGTGGTATCAATGATTCCCTTGATTGCTTTAACCAACACCGGTTCGCTCCACGGGCCTTTCACATCTTTGGCTTTCACCATAAAGATGCCTTGGTCGGGGTCTCCCCAGAAGATATAGAACTCCCCGTTATGATGCCGGATGCAAGGAGCCCATACACGGTTTCCGTGTTGAGGGGCAGTATCGGTTACAGGAGGCAAGGCATGAGGTATTGCGGCACCTGCGAAACTCCAGTTCACCAGGTCTTTGGAATGAAGCACTTGAAGTCCGGGCAAACATCCGAAACTGGATGAGGTGAGGTAATAATCTTCACCCACACGGATGACATCCGGGTCGGAATAGTCGGCATAGAGAACTGGATTTTTATAAGTTCCGTCACCTTGATCGGCCACCCATACTTTCGAAACATAATTATCTTGGGCTTGCAGCGCAGGAAGCATACAGCCTCCCAGCAGGATTGAGAGTAGAAGTTGTTTCATCTTGTACATTTACAATTTATGGTTTACAATTTAGATTTTCACTATTTGCCTATTACGATTGAGATATGCGGTTTACCTGTCCTGCCTTCATATTTTAAGATTCTTTATACTTTGGGGCAAATGCCGGAGTATGGGCAGCACACTGCAACCTTGCTTACTCAATGACTTGTATTTTTACAGGCTGTTCCAAATACTTTTTCCATTCTTGCACATAGGCAAACCATTTTTCTTTGGTCGGATAGCCAAAGGTCTCTTTACAAGAAGTAAACATGGTGTAGTAACGGAACGAGCGTTGACCGGGTGCGCTAAGGATATAAAGAAAGTTTTCTTTGTCGGTAGCTTCTTTTATTACATATTTTTGAGGGATGTAAGTGGCAAGTCCTACCGTTTCTTTCTTATATTTCAGGGTATCGTTTACCGGCCAGTCAGTTCCCCAGCTTGCGACCAGTCCATGATGGTCGGAATATTTATCGGCATGTCCGGTTATATTTTGTACGCCGGTAGCAAACACTTCATCGGTGAGGGAAGTATCGAATATGACATCCACTTGTGTGTCACGGTGTCCGGCATAAAGGGTATAGCGGTTTGTCATGTTTAATTCCTTGCCTTGGTATTTCCAGCCTTTTACTTCGGCATCCATAATGGTGCGTACGGGTCCGCTGGCAAGGATACGTTGTCCGCGGATAGCTACAGGTTTAATGAAAGTCGTCTGTATGCCGTCCCAACCTCGGAGTGTCCCGGCTCCGCAACTGTTGTTTACCTTGATGACATCATTGCCGAACCCTCGTTTCAATTGCTCGTCGGTAGGATAGAATTGACTTTCTTCTATTTCTAATCCTTTGTGGAATTTGCCGTAAAGGTCGGTTGTTTGTTTCTCGTTGAAATAAATGCGGTATGCCACTAATTCGCTTTCGAATGCTGCTCCATGGTGGTGTTGTATGTTGTAAGTATCCGCATCTCCGTCTGCATAGATGGCATATCCTTTGGCATACCGTTTCTTTTTAGAGGTACGGAAAAGCATTTCGGCATAAACGCGGGCAGGATAGTGGCTTGTGGCTTGTTGTGAAGAAAGGGTGACGGTCAGGGTTTTCTGGCTTGCGGCAGGCAGGTTGACGACAAATGCCAGTTCGTCGGCACGAGCATCGCCGTTCATGTCGTCTAATTGGGAAGGTATTTCAGTCGTACCATCGGAGACAAGAGCCGACTTTATCGTAAAATCTGTATTCAGGCTGTGCAGGTCGATAACTACCGATTCGTCGATTTTCTCTGTTTGCCAGGGATTTTCGATGACAATCTGTATGCTTTTCTCTGTGCTTTGGGCGGAAACAGACAGGATTCCTGCCAGTAACGCCAACCCAATGAAGATGTATGTTTTCATGATAGGCATATAAAATGGATTGATAATTTTACTACAGAGGACACAAAGTATTGCACAGGTTGAAGATTCTGTGCGCCTCTGTGTCCTCTGTTGGTGGAGTCCTATTTAGAAACTGTTTTTCATTTCCACAAAAAGTTTTTTCTCTTCTTTATGTCTTTGTTTTCATGCGTTTGTGACGCTTGGGAGATTTTAAAATTTATACGATTCGGTTTTATTCCCGATTTTGTCGTATTTCTTGTTGTCGATGGTGATGTTGGTTACCCCCATCATCTTCAGGTTATCCCCTCCGTTTGTTGTAGTGATTTTCACGTTCTTCAAAGTAGCGTTCTCAGAGCGGTTCAGGGTCACTCCGTCTTTAGCGTCAGAGATGGTCACGTTTTCAAGGAAGATGTTACGGATGGGCATTTCGGGTAGTCCGTTGAAGAGAATGGCACGGCCCACGTTTTTCGCAGTGACATTTTTGATGAAGATATCACGGAATGCGGGAGTCTCTTCGGTGACTGGTGGGACGGTTTCTTCTTTCGGAGTGTTCGAGTCACCCCCTTCGCCCGGTGCGTTCCCTCCGTAGAAGAGGTCGAAGATAAGCGCTTCATTCGGAATGTTAATCATGTTGATGTTGTTGATGTGGATGTTTTCTACGATGCCTCCACGTCCGCGGGTACTTTTGAAACGCAAGCCTACATCGGTTCCCAAGAAAGTACAGTTGTCTACATAGATGTTTTTCACACCACCTGACATTTCACTTCCTACCACAAAGCCACCGTGTCCGTGAAGCACTACATTGTTGCGGATTATGACATTCTGGCAGGGTTCACCGCGGCGTCGTCCGCTTTCATCTTTACCAGACTTGATGCAGATTCCGTCATCGCCTGCATCGAAACTGCTGTCGAGTACCAGTACACGGTTGCAGGATTCTACATCGAGTGCATCGCCGTTCTGCGAATACCAAGGATTTGATACACTTATATTATATATGGTAAGGTCTTCACATGAAAGTGGGTGAAGGCACCAGCTGGGCGAGTTTTTGAAAGTCACTCCTTCCAACATCACTTTCTTACATTTGATGAAACTCAGCAGTACGGGACGGAGCCAGTCGCGGATGCTATTCCATTCTTCTTCGGTTTCGATGCCTTCGGGCACATTGAACTCCTTGCAGGCGTTTGCTCCCTTGAGGGAACCTTCGCTGGGATACCACATGTCACCTTTTTCATTGAGTATGCCACCCGAAGCGACCAGTTTTTTCCATTGTGTGGAAGTCATCTTGCTTTTCTTTACCGGACGCCAAGTGTCTCCGTTACCGTCCATGACCCCTTTGCCGGTAATGGCGATGTTTTCTGCTCCGTTAGCAGATATGGGTGACTGGCAACGACGTGTTTCCAATCCTTCGAAGGAAGTGTTGATGATAGGGTATTGTGTGTGGTCGGCGGTAAAGAGTACTAACGCATTCTCTTCCAGGTGGAGGTTGATGTTGCTTTTTAGCACGATAGGTCCTGTAAGCCATAAGCCGGCTGGCACTACCACTGTCCCTCCTCCTTTTTGGGATACGGCTTCGATGGTTTGCGCGAAAGCCTCAGTGTTCAGTGTGATGCCATCGGCAACAGCGCCAAATTCAGTAATCGACCGGGAATGATCGGGGAAAATGGGTTGTTGCACTTTAGCCATTTGAAACGGCAGGTTGCTGTACACCTCATCAGGAATGACGGGAGAGGCGGCACGAGCGTATGTGGCTCCGCTCCATGCGAGCGTTGTGATTCCTACAGAAAGAATCCAATGTCTTAATGTGTTGAATGTAATCATATTCTTGTTTTTTAATAAATTATTATTCGCTCGTACAAATGTACAATGTTTCAGCAAGAATGATGTGAAGATTTTGACTGAATAAGTGAAAAAAATGAGCAAAATTTTGATACTTACTTACAATAATTGGTCTGGCTTGGAATATTTCATCAAAAGAACGTCATTTTGATATTTCGTCCACAAAAAAAGCAATATTAACAGAAATGTTTGTATCTTTGCCGTAAATTTATAGTTAAAGACGTATGAGTTATAATTTATTAAAAGGAAAAAGAGGTATTGTTTTCGGTGCGTTGAATGAACAATCCATCGCATGGAAGGTAGCAGAGAAAGCAGTCGAGGAAGGGGCTGCCATTACATTGTCGAACACTCCGGTAGCGGTACGTATGGGAGAAGTATCGGCACTGGCTGAAAAACTGAATTGTGAGATTGTACCGGCTGATGCAACCAGTGTAGAAGACTTGGAGAATGTATTTAAACGTTCGATGGAAATATTGGGCGGAAAGATTGACTTTGTGCTGCATTCGATTGGTATGTCTCCCAACGTCCGCAAGAAGCGTACGTATGATAACTTGGACTATGATATGCTGAATAAGACGTTGGATATTTCGGCTGTCTCTTTCCATAAAATGATCCAGAGCGCGAAAAAACTGAATGCTATCAATGATTATGGTTCAATTGTGGCATTGAGTTATGTAGCCGCCCAACGTACATTTTATGGCTATAATGATATGGCAGATGCAAAAGCATTGCTGGAATCTATCGCGCGTAGTTTTGGTTATATTTATGGCCGTGAGCACAATGTGCGTATCAATACCATTTCTCAGTCGCCTACAATGACAACAGCAGGTTCGGGCGTGAAAGGTATGGACAAGCTGTTCGATTTCGCTAACCGGATGTCTCCGCTGGGAAATGCGTCGGCGGATGAGTGCGCAGACTATTGCATTGTGATGTTCTCCGACTTGACCCGGAAGGTTACTATGCAGAATTTGTATCACGATGGAGGGTTCTCGAGCGTAGGTATGAGTTTACGCGCGATGGCTACGTATGAAAAAGGTTTGGACGAATATAAAGACGAAAACGGAAACATTATCTACGGATAACGGATAGGACGGATGAAACAGATTCTATTCATATTACTGGGCGTCATTGTCTTTGCATCCTGCAGGTCAGAAATGCAAAGCGATGACGCTTTGTTTGATAGGGGTATAAAAGTATTCCGTTATGACCGCTTGCAGTATGAAGCGACCGCCATGAACAGCATAGCAGCGGTTCAGAAGATGAATTTGGATTGTCCGAGGGCAACCCGAATCTTGATAGAGGATGTGTTGATGTTGGGAAAAGTGGACGAACCGAACATCAACGAACGGATGTGTGCCTATTATACTGATTCCGTCTTGTTCCACCTGATGTTGGATGCGGAAGAAAAATTCGGTGATATGCGTCCGATAGAAGAAAAACTGACTGAAGGTTTCAGGGAATTGAAGAAAGAGGTACCCTCTCTGCCAATACCTTCGGTGTATTCACAAATATCGGCGTTGAATCAGTCGGTGGTGGTAGGCGACAGCCTTTTGGGATTTAGCCTCGACAAATATATGGGCGAGGATTATCCGCTCTATAAGCGCTATTATTATGCTTACCAGCGTCGTTCGATGAAGCCCGAACGTATTCTTCCTGATTGTTTTACTTTTTATTTGATGAGCCAATATCCTTTCGGCTGGGAAAAAGGCCGGCGTACGTTGTTTGATGTCATCATGCACCAGGGCAAGATTAACTGGGTAGTGCGGAAGGTTTTGGGCATAAAATCGAATGCGGAATTGTTGGATTATACAAAGGCGGAAGCAGACTGGTGTAAGAAGAACGAGAAGAAACTGTGGAAGTGGATGGTGAGCCGGGAGTATCTGTCGAGCACCGACCCGATGATTATCCGTGCTTATACGCATCCCGACCCGAATATTATCCTGAAGGGTGAGTCGGTTCCTCCTATTATTGGAATATGGATAGGTATGCAACTGACGGAGAAATTCATGAAACAACATCCCGATATGAGTATCGAAACGTTGTTGGAGTGTGAAGATTTTGGAAATCTGACACTTGAATAACGATTTTTTATCTCTTTATTTAGCATTGGATATGGATACAGCATTATATTTGTTGCCGGTTACTTTAGGCGACACGGCCATTGAGCATGTCTTGCCTGCGTATAATAAGGAAATCATTTTGCAAATCAAGCATTTTATTGTAGAAGACGTGCGTTCGGCCCGCCGTTTCCTGAAGAAAGTAGACCGTGACATCGATATTGACGGGCTGGCTTTTTATCCGTTGAACAAGCATACTTCCCCCGATGCCGTTTCAGGGTATCTGAAGCCTTTGATGGAAGGATATCCGATGGGAGTGATTTCAGAGGCGGGATGTCCTGCTGTAGCCGATCCTGGAGCGGATGTGGTAGCTATTGCCCAGCGCAGGAATTTGAAAGTTGTTCCGTTGGTGGGTCCTTCTTCTATTATCTTGTCGGTTATGGGGTCAGGTTTTAACGGACAAAGTTTTGCTTTTCATGGTTATCTTCCGATAGAACCGGCCGAGCGTACGAAGCGTTTGAAAGAATTAGAGCAACGCGTTTATGGTGAACAGCAGACCCAATTGTTTATCGAAACTCCGTACCGCAATAATAAGCTGGCGGAGGAAATATTGAAAGTGTGCCGTCCGCAGACCAAGCTTTGCATAGCCGCAAATCTTACTTGTGCAGGCGAGTATATCCGTACTAAAACCATTCGGGATTGGAAAGGACATCTGCCTGATTTATCGAAAATTCCCTGTATCTTCTTGATTTATAAATGAGGAGTGCCGTATTGTTTCCATGCGTTGGCAGCCATTTTCAGGTAATTCTTTTCTATCTTTAACAGCGGGTTGCATTTTTCTTCCGGTATTTGGTCTATGGAAATAAAAATTCCTCCTGGCTGTACGTCTTCTTCATTTTCCAAGGGCAGGATATAGAGGTAGATTCGCTTTTTTTGCGAACCATCTGTAGCGCAGACGCTGTAACGGGCAAGTAGCCGGGCTTGGGTAGGCTGTACCGATGCAAGTGGCTTTGCCAAGTGCCGGATGAAGCTTTCTTGGGGTGAAAGGAAACTTCTGTATAAGGTCATGACAGGGACATCAAAAAAGAGAAGAGGTTTTTCTGTTTCTTCCATTTTGATGTCTTTCCCGGTGAGGTAGATTTTACCGTTTGCAACAGGAACAATGCGGATGATGATGGGAGGAATGACCCAACGGAGTATGAGATAGGTTACGAGAATGAAAGATATAAGGAGCATGGCATATATAAGTAGGCTCGTATGATTCATGGCTAATATTCCGTACAGGATAGCCTGGAGTTTGATTGTAGGAGCAACCGATAAATAAAGTCCGGTGAGAATAGCGATAAATAACGCTAATAATATAAATAAGTAATAGTATTTTTTCATAATCAATCGTGTTTGTAATAGGCTTGAGTACTATTTGAATAGGCTTTAAACAACAACAACCGGATGCGTTTCTTGGTTCATTTGAATGGAATATGTTTTTCGGCATGATAAGAGGAACGCACCAATGGTCCGCTTTCTACAACGGAGAATCCTTTTTTTTCTCCTGTTTCCTTATATTTCTGGAATTGTTCGGGTGAGATGTAAGCCGCTACAGGATAATGTTTCCGGCTGGGCTGGAGGTATTGTCCGATGGTCAGCATCTTGCATCCGTTGGCAAGTAAGTCGTCCATGGTTTGCTCTACCTCTTCTGTTGTTTCTCCTAAGCCGACCATGATGCCCGATTTGGCTGTAATTCCACTTTCGGCTATCATCCGTATTACTTGCAGGCTCCGTTCATACGTGGCTACGCTTCGTACCAGAGGCGTGATGCGTCTTACGGTTTCCAAGTTGTGTGAAATAATGTCGGGACGGACATCGGTGATGAGACGGATGAGGCCGGCACGTCCTTGGAAGTCAGGGATAAGTGTTTCAAAAGTGATGTTGGGATTCATTTCCTTGACACATCGGATGGTCTTTGCCCAGTGCGAAGCTCCCAAGTCGGGCAAATCATCTCTGTCAACCGAGGTTATGACTGCATGGTCTAATTTCATCAGGCGGATGGATTCCGCTACATGTCGAGGTTCTTCCGGGTCGAGCGGAAACGGTTTTCCGCTTTGTGTATTGCAGAATTTGCACGAGCGGGTACAGATAGCTCCGCCAATCATAAAGGTAGCGGTTCCTTTTCCCCAACATTCGCCTAAGTTCGGGCACCGTCCGCTGGAACAGATAGTATGCAGTTTATGAGTATCTACAATGCGTTTCGTTTCGGCATAACGGGCATTGGCTCCGATTTGTATTTTGAGCCATTCGGGCTTTCTTACGTGTTCCATGGTATATGTTATTTCACCACAGATTACGCAGATTAAGAAATAGTTTCTAAAAATATTTTCTCTGCATTCTCTCTGTGGCAAGTTCTTAATCCTTTTTTATCTGTGTAATCTGTGGTGAAAATCACATTACAGGTTTTCGATAAAGAAGTTCGCTACGCGGTTCATCAGGTGCGTGCGGGTATTTCCTCCCGATATGCCATGGTTGCGGTTGGTATAGATTTGCATATCAAATTGGATGCCCGCTTGAACCAAGGCTTCGCTATATTCGGCGCAGTTCTGATAGTGTACGTTGTCATCTGCCGTTCCGTGTACTAAAAGCAGATTGCCATGAAGTTTGGGAGCACGCAGAATGGCTGAACCTGCCTGGTATCCGTCGCCGTTTTCTTTCGGTGTGCGCATAAACCGTTCGGTATATACCGTGTCGTAGAAATGCCAGTCACTGGGAGCAGCTATTGCTACGCCGGCCTTGAAGACCGGAGTACCTTCGCTCATAGACATCAGAGTGGTATATCCTCCGTAGCTCCAGCCCCAGATGCCGATACGGTTGGCGTCTACGTAAGGCAGCGTGCCCAGGTAACGTGCCGTTTCCACTTGGTCGTGCGATTCCTTTACGCCAAGGAAGAGGTAGGTGCATTTCTCGAATGCCGCCCCTCGTCCGCCCGTACCGCGTCCGTCTACACATACGCTGATATATCCTTTCTCTGCCATGTAAGCTTCAAACATACCTCCATCGCTGAAACTTCCGATACCCCATTGGTCTAATACCTGTTGCGAGCCGGGCCCGCTGTACTGGTGCATGATGACCGGATATTTCTTGTTCGGGTCGAAATTGGCGGGTTTCATCATCCAGCCGTTCAGTTCTACGCCTTCAGTAGTACGGAAGGTGAAAAATTCTTTCGTAGGCATATTCAGGGCAGTAAGTTGTTCTTTCAACTTGCTGTTGTCGAGCAAGGTGGCCAGTTCCTTTCCCCGGTTGTCGTTAATCGTGATGAGGGTCGGAGTGTCTTTGCTGGAATATTTGTTGATGTAATAGGTCAAGTTTGTATTGAAGATGGCGGCATTGGTTCCCGTCCGTGTGGAAAGTTTGGTTTTCTTTCCTTTGCGGTCTATTTTATAAACGGCACTTCGGAGCGGGCTTTCCTCGTTGCTGGTATAATAGAATATATCATTTTTCTGATCCCAGCCCAAGAAGTCTTTTACCTCAAATTCACCCTTGGTCACTTGGCGTACCAGGTTTCCGCCGATGGTATATAAATAAAGGTGATTGTATCCGTCGCGTTCGCTCATCAGTACGATGTTTTCGGGGTAGAAACGGATGTTGCTGTATGTCTGTTCTTTGACGTACTGTTCCGATTCGTCGCGGATGATGCTTTTGCAGATAGCGCTCCGCGGATTGGCCATGTATACGTTGAACCGGTCCTGATGGCGGTTCAGAGTCATGATGGCAAGTTTGTCCGGGTCGGACGTGAATTTGATGCGGGGGATATATCCGTCGGCATCAAGCGGAAGGTCCATCTTACGGGTTACGTGGCTCTTGATGTCGAAAGTATGTACGGTCACTTTCGAGTTCGCTTCGCCGGCTTTCGGGTATTTATACGTATAGGCACCGGGATAAGTGGCGTAGTCTGTGCGTTCGGGAGCCATTCCTTTGTACCAGGGGAAACTGAACATCGGCACTTGGCTTTCATCGAAACGGATGTAAGCTATCATCTTGCTATCGGCACTGAAGTCGAACGCGCGGTTGAAGCCGAATTCTTCTTCATACACCCAGTCGGGGATGCCATTTAATACCTTGTTGTATTCTCCGTCCTTGGTTACTTGCGATTCGCTATTGCCGAAGAGCAGTTTTACAAGGAAGATGTTGTTGTTGCGCACGAAAGCTATCTGGAATCCGTCGGGCGAGAAGAGCGGCACTTGTTGCGGTCCGTTCTTCGAGAGCGGTTCTATCGTGTTGTTTTTTACATTATATATATAATATTCTGCCGTAAACGACCGGCGGTAGATGGGTTTTGTTTCGGTTTGGATAAGAATCAGTTTCTCGTCGGGCGACATGATGTAGTCGTCGAATGACTTGATGGGGCAGTCGCGTGCAGTTTCCACGTCGAAGATGGCTTCCACTTCTTTACCCGTCTTGAACGAATATTTCACAATCCGTTTCCGGTCATCACTGATTTGTGTATAATGTTCTCCGTCCAGCATCGGTTTGATGCCAAAAATGTTCTGGGGGCGGTATGTTCCGTCGGCTACATCCTGAAGCGTTACGTGGTGTTGTGCAAAAGCACATACAAATGCCACGAGCAGGCAGCTTAAAGCGATAAGTTTTTTCATTGTCGTAATGTTTATAGCTTCTATATTTGTTTTTCTCAGTGTGAAAATGTTTACAAAGGTAACATATAATTGTAGCATTCGCAATATTTTGCGGGCATTCGTATTAATATGCCGCACGGTATTTCCCTTCCTCCCGGTCTTCTAAGATGTTGAGGTAAGAAGTATAGCGCGACTCGCTGATGTAATGGTTCTCTACGGCTTCGCGTACGGCGCATCCCGGCTCGTGCCGATGGGTGCAGTTCCCGTATTTGCAATGTGCCGAGAATTCGAAAATTTCTTTGAAGTAATGTCCTATCTCTTCATCTTTCATGTCGAAAGTGCCGAAACCTTTGATGCCCGGTGTGTCGATGATATATCCGTTGCCTTCTACGGGGAACATCTCGGAAAAGGTTGTGGTATGCATTCCTTTGTTGTGAGCCGTTGATATCTCTCCGGTTTTCAGGTTTACTTCGGGCAAGATGGCATTGATAAGCGTAGATTTGCCTACGCCCGAATGTCCGGAAAAAAGTGTGATTTTCCCTTTCAACTCTTCTTTTATTTCTTGAATGCCTTCTTCGTTGCGTGCGGAAATGCGGAAACAGGGGTATCCGATGTGTGTATAAAGATTTATCAACCCGTCTAAATACCGTAATTCGTCTTCCGAATAAAGGTCGGTTTTGTTGAACACCAGTGCTACCGGCACCCGATAGGCTTCGGCTGAGGCAAGAAAGCGGTCGATAAAAATGGTGGAGGTTTCGGGATAATTGACGGTCACTACCAACATACACAAGTCGAGGTTGGCGGCAATGATATGCGATTGCTTGGAGAGGTTTGAAGCCCGCCGGATGATGTAGTTCTTACGGTCTTCTATTTCGGTGATGAAAGCGGTTCCTTCGGAGTTTATGGCGATTTGCACACGGTCGCCTACCGCAATGGGGTTGGTGCTACGAATTCCTTTCAAGCGGAAGTTTCCCTTTATCTTGCATTCTATTTGCCTTCCGTCTCTGGTCTTCACGATATACCAGCTTCCTGTATTTTTGATGACTAATCCTTGTTCCAAATGAAGTATGTTTTTTGAAAGTTATAAGTTGAAGGTGGTGTGTGAAGGATAAAAAACACAGAGGCACAGAGCAACGGGGCTTTTGCCCGTTGGTTTGTAAGGTGAATTGTCTTTGTGTCTCTGTGTTTTGTCACGACACACAATCTGCAGGGTTATACAGTCATGATTTCTTTATCTTTAGCGGCAAGCAAGTCTTCAATCTGTTTGATGTACTTGTCGTGTGATTTCTGAAGCTTTGCCTCGGCATTCTTTTGCTCGTCTTCAGGCATACCGTCTTTTACGGCTTTTTTTAAAGCGTCGATAGCGTCACGGCGTGCGTTGCGTACGCTTACTTTAGCCGTTTCTCCTTCGCCTTTGCATTGCTTGGCGAGTTGCTTACGACGTTCTTCGGTCAACGGAGGAATACCGATGCGGATAATCTCGCCATTGTTTTCAGGCATGATGCCCAGGTCGGAGTCAATGATTGCTTTCTCAATGATGCGGAACATACTCTTGTCCCACGGTTTGATGGCGATGCTTCGTGCGTCGGGGGTAGTGACCGCCGCTACATTATTAATAGGAACCATACTTCCGTATGAATCTACACGGATGCCGTCAAGCAGCCGCACATCGGCTTTTCCGGCGCGGATATGTGCCAATGCGTCTTCCAGATACATGATTGCCATATCCATTTTTTCTTCAGCTGCGCTGAGGATTGTTTTAGAATCTGCCATATTCTTATTGCTTTAAAATGTTGTCGATAAGTTTATGTGAACAAAAATAGGTCATTTTTTATTCTCTTGCAATAATTCGCGAAGATTTTCGTCGGAAAGTGCATATTTGAACGTTTTTTTATGGGACGATGGTTTGCCGTTAAGTTGGTTGGCGGCAGGTGAAGAAACGTGGCTATGGTATTGTGGGGGGAAGTTTGGACAAGGGCAATCCTCTTTCCAGGTAATCGGTAAGAGCGAGATATGCCGGGATAGGACAACAAGGTTGGCGGAAGCAATTAGTTGCATGCCCGGTTTTAGTGCATGGAAACAAAAGTTTCAGTGCATTGAAACTAAAGTTTCAGTATAACTGAACTTGCCTGAAACTATATTTTGCAGCGTCTTTTATTTATCTTCTCGGGGGAAGACATTGTAAAACAAGCCGGTATCGCCCAATGGAATTCATGGGCGATACCGGCTTGACATGATATCTGATACGGTTTTATTCAGTCAGACTCAATATCTGTGCTTCCTGCTGGGGCACATAGTCGTTCTGGAAGAAGCGGCTTGCGCGGAGCAGGTGACGCCAGATACTTACCAACTCTTGTGTTTCCTGCAAGATGTTGAGGTAGACCATGGCGGCTTTCAGGCTGGTGTTGTCGGTTTCCTGCAGGCGGTTCATCTGTGCCTTACGTAAGGCTGAAATCTTGTTCTTCAACGTATCGCCTTTCACCAGAATATCGTCGGCATCGGCATAGTTGTTGTTCTCGATGTCGGCACGTGTGTTTTCCATCAGCTTGCACAATTCCTCGCGGATGGGCAGGAAGTCGGCTATGCTTTCTTTCGAGATGGGGTTGAAGTTATTGTCCACGTGTTCCTTGCACGGTTCGCAGATACGTTTCAAGCAGTAGAGCATCTGTTCGCAGCTGTTGCTTCCAAGGTGGAACCATGTGTTCTTCTCGATAGCCAGCGCGATAGGGATGCGGCGCAGGCCGAGGATTTCCTTGCGGCGTCGTTTCTTCAGCATCTTGCGCTTTTCTTCCGCCGAGTTCAGCCCCTTCTTCAAGCTCTTCAAGTCTTCGTTGATAAAGCCGTCGGTCACCTGTACGTAGGTCTTTTCGGTATAGTCGATGTAGTCGGACAAGGTCTCACGCACGTGCTGGCGGAGCAGGGTGAGGATTTCGTTCTTGTCTTTGGATGCCATCATGCGCTTGAAGATATCGTCTTGCTTTTCCGCCTTTTGCTTTTCGCTATATTTAATGTTGCTTCTTACCAGCAGGAATACCGCAAGGCAGATAAAGATGAACATGCCTACGAAACTGGTATAATACATGATAATGGTGACGAGGGCGCAGACCGTAAATGCCACGAATGCGGTGATGAACCATCCGCCGATGACGGAGAACATGCCGGTGATGCGGTAAACGGCACTTTCGCGTCCCCATGCACGGTCGGCAAGTGAAGATCCCATGGCTACGATAAAGGTCACATACGTGGTAGAGAGGGGCAATTTCATCGTAGTACCGATGATGATGAGCAAGCCCGAAAGGACGAGGTTGACCGAAGCGCGTACTAAGTCGAACGCGGCTCCGTTTTCGAGTATCACATCGTCTTTATTGAAACGGTTGTTTATCCAATTTCGTACGTTGGCAGGGATGACCTTAATCAGGAATTCATTGGTGGCGGTAGCACGTCGTACAATGGTTCTTGCCAAAGCGGACGAGCCGAACATTTCGTCTCCTTCTTCTTGGCGTGAGAGGTCTACCGAGGTCTTGATTACGTTTTGCGCTTTCTTGGAAGTAGCCAGGGCATATACCATGATCAAGCCCGAAAGGAAGAGGAATATCATGGGGGTCTTGGCGGATGACATCAGTGAGCCCATTGTGAAATCGTGGATGCCTACGCCGTTCGAGTTTGTCACATAATCCATATACGATGAATAGCCGGCGAGAGGCACACCAATGAAGTTCACCAGGTCATTTCCGGCGAAAGCCAATGCCAGCGAGAAAGTTCCTAATAAGACAATGATGCGGAAGACATTTACTTTGCACCAGTGCAGGATTTGCATCAACAGGGTGAAGAAGATGAAACATCCTAAAATCAGCATGGAGTTGTGTGCGCTGATCCATTCCAGGGTTTCGGGAGAGATATAAGGTGAACTTTTCAGACCTTGCAGCAGGATGAAGTAGGCGAGTGCCGTTGTAGAGAGGCCTCCGAAGATACCGATGGTCCACGAAAGGTTTTTCTTATAGTTGAAGCTGAAAATCAAGCGGGAGATGTATTGTACCACTGTACCGGCTATAAAGGCGATGGCTACGGATAAGAAAATCGCCATGATGACCGAGAACGCTTTTTCGGTGTTCATCATGTCTCCTAATGAATACATACCTGTTTCATCGCCTAAGATTTTCAGTATTGCCAGGATAAATGTACCTCCCAGAAGTTCGAAGACCATGGATACCGTGGTAGAGGTAGGAAGCCCGAGGGTGTTGAACACATCGAGCAGCACCACGTCGGTGACCATCACCGCCAGCAAGATGCACATGATTTCGTAAAAACTGAAGTTGGACGGTTGGAAGATGCCGTGTCTGGCGATGTCCATCATGCCATTACTCATAATGGCTCCTAAGAAGACTCCTGCGGCTGCTACAATAATGATTGTGCGGAACTTGGCGACTTTCGCGCCTACAGCCGAATTCATAAAGTTCACGGCGTCGTTGCTGACACCCACCAGCAAGTCGAACACTGCCAGCATGAAAAGGAATATCACAATTCCTAAATAAACAGTTTCCATAAAGTTGTTTTAAGATTTCGGTTGCAAAAGTAGGGAAAATAAGTTTAATAGATATTACAAACATGTTACAAATTAAAGGAAAGATAATTTCATGCGTTGTCTCTATGTTTATAAACAGATATTTTGTAACTTTGCGCCCAAGATATTATTAACTTTTAAAGTCCTTTAGCTATGTCAGAAACGAAGAAAATAAAGACAGCGTTGGTATCTGTTTACCACAAAGATGGTTTGGATGAAATTATCCGTTTGCTGGCGGAAGATGGAGTAGAGTTCCTTTCGACCGGCGGTACACGTCATTTTATAGAAGATTTGGGCTATAAATGCCATGCGGTAGAAGACTTGACGGGTTATCCTTCTATTTTGGGCGGCCGTGTGAAGACCCTTCACCCGAAAGTGTTCGGAGGCATCCTGTGCCGCCGTGCGCTGGAAGAAGACCAGAATCAGGTGAAGCAATATGAAATTCCGGAAATAGACTTGGTGATTGTCGACTTGTATCCGTTTGAAGACACTGTGGCTTCGGGTGCAGGCGAGCAGGACATCATTGAGAAAATTGATATAGGTGGTATTTCGTTGATTCGTGCAGCGGCAAAGAACTTCAACGATGTGGTTATCGTGGCGAGCAAAGCCCAATACGCTACATTGCTGGATATCCTGAAGGAGAGGGGAGCGGCTACGACCCGTGAAGAACGCCGCCAGCTGGCTTGTGAAGCTTTCGGTGTATCTTCTTCATACGATACGGCTATCCATAATTGGTTTGCAGGCAAATAAGGCATCGTTTTTTTATTGTCAATTTTCAATTTTGAATTTCAATTATGGGATTATTCTCTTTTACACAAGAAATAGCGATGGACCTTGGTACGGCAAATACCATTATCCTGAGCAATGATAAGATTGTCGTAGACGAGCCCTCGGTGGTAGCTTTAGATCGCCGTACGGATAAGATGATTGCGGTAGGCGAGCGGGCGAAGCTGATGTATGAGAAGGAGAATCCGAATATCCGTACGGTTCGCCCGTTGCGTGACGGAGTGATTGCCGACTTCAATGCTTGCGAGCAGATGATGCGCGGCTTGATTAAAAAGGTAAATCCGGGACGCCGTTTGTTTACACCTTCGCTTCGGATGGTGATTGGCGTGCCTTCGGGTTCCACCGAAGTGGAATTGCGTGCGGTACGTGATAGCGCCGAACATGCCGGAGGACGGGATGTGTATCTGATATTTGAGCCGATGGCGGCTGCTATCGGCATCGGGTTGGATGTAGAAGCTCCGGAAGGCAATATGATTGTCGATATAGGTGGAGGTTCGACCGAGATTGCTGTGATTTCATTGGGCGGTATCGTGTCGAATAACTCGATTCGTATCGCAGGCGACGACTTGACTGCCGATATTCAAGAGTATATGAGCCGCCAGCACAATGTGAAGGTGAGCGAACGTATGGCGGAACGTATCAAGATTCATGTGGGCGCGGCATTGACCGATTTGGGCGATGATGCTCCGGAAGACTACATCGTGCGCGGTCCGAACCGTATCACGGCATTGCCGATGGAAGTGCCTGTATGCTATCAGGAGATAGCGCATTGCTTGGAAAAGAGTATCGCCAAGATTGAAACCGCTGTGCTGAACGCATTGGAGAATACTCCTCCCGAGCTGTATGCGGATATTGTGAGCAATGGTATCTACCTGGCAGGCGGAGGGGCTTTGTTGCGAGGCTTGGACAAGCGTCTTACCGATAAAATCAACATTCCGTTCCATATAGCGGAAGACCCGTTGCTGAGCGTAGCGAAAGGTACGGGTATCGCGTTGAAGAATGTAGACCGCTTTTCGTTCTTGATGCGGTAACGGTGTGGTATGCGGAATCTGCTGAATTTCCTGTTGAAATATGATTACTGGCTGCTTTTCATTCTATTGGAAGCGGTCAGTTTCACTTTGTTGTTCCGTTTCAACAATTACCAGGGCAGTGTATACTTCACATCCGCAAGCGGAATGGTGGCATGGGTCGACCAAATGGTGAGTGGCGTTACTTCTTATTTCGGTTTGCGGGAGGTGAATACCGACCTGACACGCCGTAACGTGCAGTTGGAGTTGGAAGTAGAGCGGCTGAGCCGTTCGTTGAGGGCTTATGTGCGCGATAGTGCGGCAATCGAACAGATACGCCGGGAGGCAGCAGATGCTTATTGGGTTACTTCGGCAAGGGTGGTGAACAATAGCCTGACGCGGAGTGACAATTACATTACCATCGACAAGGGCAGTGCAGACAGCGTGTGTGCCGAGATGGGGGTATTGAGCGGAAGCAGTGTCGTAGGTGTGGTTTATCATGTGTCGCGCCATTATGCCTTGGTGCTTCCTGTGCTGAACTCGAAAAGCAACATTAGCTGCAAGATACGCCGTACCGATTACTTCGGTGTGCTGAAGTGGGAGGGAGGCTCGTCACGTTATGCGTGGTTGCAGGATATCCCTCGTCATTCCGAGTTCTCGTTAGGTGATACGGTAGTGACCAGCGGTCATAGTGCTATTTTCCCGGAAGGAGTGCCTATAGGAGTGGTGGATGACCGTGAGGATAGCCACGATGGACTTTCTTATCATTTGAAAATCCGTTTGTTTACCGATTTTGCCCGTTTGTCGGATGTGAGCGTTATCCGGTATGAAGGACATGCGGAACAGGCGGCGTTGGAAGACAGTGTCAAGGTAAGTAAATAAGATGGGAGGACGGTAGCTGCCGGGCATCGTTCTTTCCGGCAGACTGGATTTATAGGGATAAATTGCGGATATTTTAATTTTATACATATATAATAAGGAGTGTAAGTCTATGGTTCAAACGTTGCATCGGGTGGTATGGTTTGTGGTGTTGGTGCTGGTTCAGACGCAGATTCTGAATCATGTGCATATTATGGGCTATGCTACGCCGATGGTGTTTATCTACTATATCTTGGCACTCAATTCGGAAATCCCTCGTAAGTCGCTTTTGTTGCAGGCTTTTGCGTTGGGGCTGTGTGTTGATATCTTTGGCAATACGCCCGGTGTCAATGCGGGAGCCACTACATTGATGGCGTTTGTACGCCGTCCCTTGTTGCAGATGCAGATGCTTCGTGAGACCACTGATGATTACGAACCGGGGATACGTATGATGGGGACGGGGGCTTTTCTGCGTTATCTGTCAGGGGCGACACTGGTGTTTGTAGTGGCGGCCCGGTTGATGGATGCATTTAGTTTTGCACATCCTCTTGAGTTGTTGCTTCGCATCGTTACCGATACGGTAATGAGCGTGGTTTGTATATTCTGTATAGACGCAATGAGGAGGAAGAGATAGTGGATCGGAATTATCAATTGTCAAGGCGCAGGTATGTAATCGGTGGAGTGGTGTTGGCGGTAGTCGTTCTCTTCATCATGCGTTTATTTGCCTTGCAGATTATCAATGACGACTATAAAAAGAATGCTGAGAGCAATGCGTTGCTTAAGCGGATACAATATCCCAGTCGGGGAGTGATGTACGACCGTACAGGTAAGTTATTGGTCTATAACCAGCCGGCCTATGATATTACCGTCATCATGAAAGAAATCACCCGTCTTGATACGGCCGACCTGTGTCGTACACTGAAGATTACTCCCGAGTTTGTACGCAAGCGTTTTAAGGATTTGAAAAACCGCCGGCTCAATCCGGGCTATTCTCCTTATACTCATCAAGTGTTCCTTACCCAGCTTTCGGCGGAAGACTGCGGTATTTTTCAGGAAAAGCTGTTTATGTTTCCGGGCTTTTATATCCAGCGTCGTACCATCCGGCAGTACAGCTATTCGGCAGGTGCGCATATCTTGGGGGATATATCCGAAGTTTCACAAAGTGACATTGATAAAGACGAGTATTACGTTCCGGGAGATTTTATCGGAAGTTTAGGTGTGGAGCGTTCGTACGAAAAACAGTTGCGGGGAGAAAAAGGAGTGGAAATCTTATTGCGCGATGCTCATGGGCGTATTCAGGGGAATTATATGAATCGTGCATTTGATAAGGCTCCCGTGCCAGGTAAAAATCTGACTTTAAGCCTTGATATAGAACTACAGATGTTAGGCGAACGTTTGCTGGAGGGCAAGATAGGGAGTATCGTGGCGATAGAGCCTTCTACGGGCGAAGTGCTGTGTCTGGTTTCATCGCCTACTTATGACCCGAGCCTGATGATTGGGCGAAACCGGGGGAAGAACCACTTGGTGATGTCGCGCGACCCATGGAAACCTTTGCTTAACCGTGCCATTATGGGTACGTATCCGCCAGGGTCCACGTTTAAGACTACACAAGCTTTGACTTATTTGCAAGAAGGGATTATTACTCCGCAGACGATGTATTCCTGTGTGAAAGGATTCTCTTTTCGCGGACTTCACGTAGGTTGTCATGCCCATCCTTCGCCTTTGCCGTTGATACCGGCCATTGCTACTTCGTGTAACGGTTATTTCTGCTGGGGCCTGTATCACATGATTGGGGCACGTCAGAAGTATGGCTCGGTACAGAAAGCGATGAATACATGGCGGGACTATATGGTATCAATGGGCTTCGGATATAAGCTGGGTATTGATTTGCCTGGCGAGAAGCGGGGAATGATTCCCAATGCCCAGTTTTATGACAAAGCTTATCGTGGTTCGTGGAATGGGTTGACCATTATCAGTATTGCTATTGGGCAGGGTGAGGTGACTGCTACGCCGTTGCAGATAGCCAACTTGGGTGCGACTATAGCCAACCGTGGTTACTTTGTCACGCCTCACGTGGTGAAGGAAATTGAGGGTGAAGAGTTGGACTCGTTGTATCGGAACCGACGTTATACCAGAGTGTCGGAAGCGCATTATGAAGAAGTGGTGCAGGGAATGCGCGCCGCGGTTTTGGGAGGTACATGCCGCATGGCAAACCTGCCCGACATTGAAGTGTGCGGTAAGACAGGTACGGCGCAGAATCATGGGAAAGACCATTCTGCGTTTATGGGGTTTGCGCCGATGAATCATCCGAAAATAGCGATTGCCGTTTATGTAGAGAACGGCGGATGGGGTGCGACTTACGGTGTGCCTATCGGAAGGTTGATGATAGAGAAATATCTTACAGGAAAACTGACGGAAGCCGATGAAGCGTTGGCTTCCGATATCCAACACAGAAGAATTGATTATGGCTTACAGGAAAGATAGTTTATGGAAATCGGTTGACTGGTGGACCATTGCGCTTTACATACTTCTCGTAACGTGTGGCTGGTTTAGTGTGTGCGGGGCAAGTTACGATTATGGCGACCCTAATTTCTTCGATTTAAGCACACGTGCGGGTAAACAGCTGATGTGGATAGGTTGCTCGCTGGTGTTGGGGTTTGTACTGTTGATGCTCGAAGACCGCTTGTATGACACTTATGCTTACCTGATTTATGGCGTTTTGTTGCTCTTGCTTTTCGGTACGATTTTTAATCCGCATGAGATTAAGGGTTCTCGTTCGTGGATAGTGTTAGGGCCTGTCAGCCTGCAGCCTGCCGAGTTTGCCAAATTTGCCACGGCACTTGCTTTGGCGAAATTTATGGGTGGATATACATTTTCTGTTGACCGCTGGAAGGATATGGCTGCGGCATTGGCCATCATCTTGGTACCGATGTTGCTGATTATATGTCAGAAGGAAACGGGGTCGGCTTTGGTTTATTTGGCTTTCTTTTTAGTACTTTACCGTGAAGGGATGACCGGCTCTATCTTGTTTGCCGGTGTATGTGCGGTGATTTATTTCATTGTAGGCATTCGTTTCAGTGGGGATTTGATGGGGGATGGATTCACATCGTGGGGCGAATTTTCTGTCATGACTTTGATTGTGGTTTTCTCGGCATTGTTGGTCAGTGCTTATTGCAAAGGGAGCCGTAAGCCGGTTATGATGTATATTCTTGGCTTTGGGTTAGGAGTGACATTGCTTAGTCTGCTGTTTTCGCTTTATGTTATTCCGTTCAATGTGGTTTATGTACAACGTGGTTTGTGCGGGATATTGTGTTTGTATCTGATTTATTTGGCTTTGCATGAGCGTATCCGCAATTACATTTATATTTTTCTGTTCGCCATAGGTTCGATAGGTTTTTTCTTTTCTACCGAATATGTGTTCAATAATGTACTCGAGGCCCATCAGCAGGTTCGCATCAAGGTATTGCTGGGAATGGAAGACGACCCTACGGGTGCTGGTTATAATGTAAATCAAAGTAAGATAGCCATCGGTTCAGGAGGATTTTTAGGAAAAGGTTTCTTGAACGGTACACAGACCAAACTGAAGTATGTGCCCGAACAGGATACCGATTTCATATTCTGTACGGTAGGAGAAGAACAGGGCTTTGTTGGCTCGGTAGGGGTTATTCTGTTGTTTGCTACGTTTATTTGGAGGCTTATTCATTTGGCGGAGCGGCAGAGTTCCCGTTTTGGTAGGGTATATGGTTACAGCGCATTGAGTATCTTTTTTTTCCATCTTTTTGTGAATGTGGGGATGGTTTTGGGATTGACTCCCGTTATAGGCATTCCGCTTCCATTCTTCAGTTATGGAGGGTCTTCACTTTGGGGATTTACCATTTTGTTATTTGTTTTCTTGCGTATTGATGCCGCCCGTGAGCGATAGGCGGATGCCTGCATCGGTAATTCCGTTTAAGCAGGAGTCTTTCATGATATGGATTAACTGCAGCAATGTGTCGGTTGGCGTCAAGTTTATCTCTCCTGTGGTTTGGATATATTGATATAACTTGCTGGCATTGCCTTTTCCCTTCCATTCTCCTTGTGGGGAGGCGAGTTCTAATTGGAAGGTGTCTGCAGCAATGGAATCTGTATGATGGAGTAAAACAATCCAGATATTCTGATACGGGTACATTTCCGTGTGCCGGATTCCGATTTCCAATGCATATCGGTGTCCCGCTATCGAATCGGCTATCGCAAACGAAAGTGTATCTGATTGTTTCCAGCCTTTGGTGGATACGTGATGATACTGGTGATAAACGGTCGTTTCATTGAAACAACTGGTCATCAATATGCTTATTAAGACAGCCGGTAACAGGAAAGTCAGTTTAAGCGGTTTCATGGAGTGTTTAAGTAGGTTTTGGTTAATGCGTATGGCTTGATGATTCCATAGCATACGAACGATGTAGTGGAAACAAATAAGTGCTGAATACATCATCCGTATGCTATGGAAATGTGTTTAGCCATTGATGGCAGTCGTTTCACCGTTGTCCGTTGGTTTGTTTTTCGGGCGTCGGTTATTGTTGCGGTTACGGTTGTTTCTCGGTTTGTTTTCGTTGGCGGCAGGTCTGTTGGGAACCGTACTGTCAGCTGTTGCAGGCATATTGCTTTGGGCAGTTACGGTTGGCAGTTTCTTCTGCGGTTGTTTGATGGGTCCTGCTGGAAGCTGCTTGCCTTCTCCTTGCTGGGCCGTTGCCTGTGGCTCTTCGTTTTTGCTATCCGTACGTTCGCTCTTTGCTTTTTGTTTCTTTCCAGTGGGAGCCGTATTTTTGGTTTCGGTAGTGCTTGTGCTCGGTTTGTTTCCTCCGTTGGATTTTGCGTTTTGAGCAGGGGTACTGCCACCTTTTTTCTTTTTCTTTTTTTTGTTTTTGTCAAATCGCGTTACGCTTTCTTGTTCCAGCAAGTCGCGGGGTTTCGTATGTTTTGTTATATCTTCGGCAGTTAGTTTCTCAGGCTTTTCGCCTTGTTTGTTCATGTTGATAATTTCAAAAGCTTGACGTGCGGTGAGGGTTACCTCATTGGCAAGAAAGTTTTTATCTGTAGAATAAGTGACGGTACCAGCCAGAATATCAGCTTTAAAATAGTAATAAGTAGAATCAGCTGTTTCCAGTGTGATTTCTTTGCTGGGTAAGCGTTTCAGGCATTCCACGTAGGCATCTACTTCATAATTTAAGCAGCATTTTAATTTGGCGCACTGGCCTGCCAGCTTTTGCGGGTTGAGCGAGATATCTTGGTAGCGGGCAGCACTTGTAGAAACAGAAACAAAGTTGGTAATCCATGTAGCGCAGCATAGTTCGCGTCCGCAAGGTCCGATGCCACCAATGCGCCCTGCTTCCTGGCGTGCGCCGATTTGTTTCATTTCAATACGTACGCGAAACACTTCGGCCAAGACTTTGATGAGTTGGCGGAAGTCTACACGTTCATCAGCAATGTAATAAAAGATGGCTTTGTTTCCGTCGCCTTGGTATTCCACATCGCCTATTTTCATTTGCAGCCCCAGTTGTAAGGCTATTTGCCGCGAGCGTATCATGGTGTCGTGTTCGCGGCTTTTCGCTTCATGGTATTTTTCCATGTCTACAGCTTTCGCTTTGCGGTAGATACGACGTATTTCAGCATCGGGTTTGATGTTGGCTTTTCGCATTTGAAGGGGCACAAGTCGTCCTGTTAAGGTCACAGTACCGATGTCATGTCCTGGGCTTGCTTCTACGGCTACAATGTCGCCCTTTTCCAGCCGAATCCGGTTGCTGTTCTTGTAATATCCCTTTCGGGTGTTTTTAAACTGTACTTCCACCATGTCTTCTGTTTCGGCGTTTCCGGGGATATCTGCCAGCCAGTCGTATGTGTTCAGTTTGTTGTCTTGTTTCCCGCAGCCTTTGCAGCAAAGCGAGCCGCTTCCGTTTTTTAATATAAATTTATTCATCTTGTTGTTTGCTATTTTATCAATTACGATTTATTTTTTGCTATTTACTTTTCCATGTTGTATTTATGTAAATAGTTAAATGGTAAATCGAATTATCGTTTCACTAATAATACTATGATTTTCAGCACAAAATCAAAGAAAACGAATTTGGGGTTCGCATTCTGTTCGATATGTTGTGCTGCTTCTTGCAGTTCATTGAAAATGCCCATTACGTTCCGTTCGTTGATGAACGGAGCGAAGCGGACTGCAAATTGTTTTTCTTCGCGCGCTAAATAGTTCATCTCGGGACAGTGGAAGTTGTAGATGAAGTTTTCGCGCAACATCCGTTCGCAGTAGTCTAAAAAGTTCTTTTGCCGTTCTCGCCCCATAGAGGCTACTTGTTCGCTCCATGCCTTCAACTCTTTCAGCTTACGGGCGTAAGCAAGTCGCATCAGCGAGGTAAACAGGTCGAAGAACGTACGTCGCTCTTCACCTAATCGTATGCTTGCTATAGCGGTAATGATGCTGCCTTCTGCCAAATGGGCGATTTCATGACTGTCTTCTTCCGAAAGCATATAGCGGGAAGCAAGCATGGAGGCAATGTCTGTTTCAGGCAAAGGCGGTAGCCGGAAACGCTGCATACGGCTTGTCAGCGTGGGCATCAGCATATCGGGCGATTCGCTTACCATTAGGAACACAGTGCGGGCGGGAGGCTCTTCTAACAGTTTGAGGAGTTTGTTGCCGCATTCGGTGTTCATTTTTTCGGGTAGCCAGATTAGCATGATTTTAAATTGGCTATGCGAAGGTTTGAGCGAAAGGGCGCGTTGTATTTCGTCGCTTTCGTTCACAAATATTTGTGCTTGTTGGTTTTCTGTCCCTATCCGTGCCAGCCACATGGGCAGATCAAAGTAAGGAGTGTCCAATAACTGTTGTCTCCATTCGCTCAGGTAATCAGCCGATACGGTGTGTCCGCTTTTTTTCTTTACGACAGGAAAAGCGAAATGTACGTCAGGATGAGCGTATTTATTCATCATCAGGCAGGAAGGACATTTCCCGCACGCATCTTCGCCGTTTGGATTTTCGCAAGTAAGATAATGTGCGAACGCCAGTGCCAGCGGTAGTTTTCCGCTTCCCGAAGGACCGCAGAATAGCATCGCATGAGGGACACGTCCTTCACCGACCAGCGTCAACAGATGCTGTTTCGCCTCATTTTGCCCTATGACGTCTCTTATGTACATGATTCAATAGATGGCTTTAGCTACGCGGCTTACACTTTGTGCGGCACCTACCGTATAAAAATGAATGCTTGGCACTCCGTGCGCCATTAACTCGCGGCATTGCCGGATGCACCACTCTATACCTACTTCAGCGGCTTCGGCATCGGTCTTGCATTTTACGGCTTCTGCCACTAATTCTTGCGGCAGGTCGACTTTGAATGTCTTGGGAATGACGGACAATTGCGACAATTTGCTGAAAGGTTTGATACCGGGAATAACCGGTACATTGATACCTTCCGCACGCAAACGCTCTACAAAGGCGAAATACTTCCGGTTGTCGTAAAACAGTTGGGTTACGGCGTATTGTGCTCCGGTATCTATTTTCTTTTTCAGCCAGTAGATGTCTTGTTCTATGTTGGGCGCTTCTTCGTGTTTTTCGGGATAGCATGCCACTCCGTACCCGAACGGGTGTACGGGTTGCTTGATGGGTGACCCGTCGACAAAAATGCCACGGTTGAAATCGTTGATTTGTTCCTCCAGTTCAAGGGCATGGCTGTAGCCTCCTTCTTCGGGGGTGAAAACGGATTGGTGTTTTGCTTTATCGCCCCGAAGCACCAATAAGTCTGTAATGCCAAGAAATTGCAAGTCGAGCAGCATGTATTCGATATCCTCACGGGTAAATCCGCTGCATAATACGTGTGGAACTACCGGTATGCCGTATTTGTTCTGGATAGCCGCGGCAACAGCTACTGTACCCGGACGGCGCCGGATGCGTTTCCGTTCGAATAATCCGTTGCCCAGCTCGGTATAGACATATTCACTTCGATGGGTGGTTATATTGATGTACTTCGGGTCGAACTCGCGGAGCAAGTCGATGGTTTCGTACACCTTCTCGATGCCTGTCCCTTTCAAAGGTGGCAGGATTTCGAACGAGAACGCGGTCTTTTCCGAAGACTTTATTAATTCGATTACTTTCATTCTTAATTTTTGTTGTTAGATTAGGTAACGGCAAAAATAAGAAAAATCTTGCATTCATGCCACAGAAATCGGTAATTAAAAATTAAGAAACTGTTTTGTTTTCTAAGAGCCTGTTTAATTTTTCAGCAATGGCATGTCTTGTTATGGTTACAATACGGGTGTGAGCAGATGTGCAAACCAGCCGACAAAACGTTTCCACGGTTTGCGGTTGCGGTATACGTCGCGTGTCATAACCGTACTGTTTTGCTTGTCTTCGTCAAAGATATGCGTTAATTGGCCGGTGATAGGCAAGTCGAAAAGGAAGGCGTTTACTTCATAGTCGTAACGCAAGCTGCGGCTGTTTAAGTTCGTGCTGCCTACGGTGCAGAAACGGTCGTCTATCATCATTACTTTCGAGTGGTGGAAACCTCCGTTGTAGATATAGATGCGCGCCCCTTTCTTGCGCAGTTTGTTGGCGAAGTAGAATCCGGCATCCGGTGTAAATTTGATGTCCGATTTGCCGGGTATCATGATTTCTACTTTTACGCCCCGTTCCAATGCCCGTTCGATGGCACGACGTATGCTTACCGTAGGTACAAAGTAAGGGTTGATGATTTGTATTTTATGTTCGGCGGCATCGATAGCGGCGATATAGGCGTGGCGCATCGCTTTAGGATGGGTTTTCGGGATGCGTTGCACGATAGCTACTTGTCCGCCCGCATGGGCAGGAGGTGCGTTTAACGAATCAAGGCTATACGGGAAATAGGTCTTCCCTTCGAGGTTTTCTCCCACTTCTTTCTTCCATGTATCGGCAAAAGCGTGCTGTAGTTCGTTTACGGCAGGGCCTTGAATACAGAGGTGCATGTCTCTCCACGGACCGATTTTGGGCAATCCGTTGATATAATAATCGGCGATGTTCATTCCGCCTGTATAGCCTGTCCGGCCGTCGATAACTACAATTTTCTGGTGGTCTCGGCTTGCTATGTGGTTGAAGTAAGGAAAGGTTATGGGGTCGAACGTTACAATGTCAATGTCTTTGCTTTTCAGGTTGCGTAAGTGCCGCTTTCGTAAAGGACGGTTATTGGACATATTTCCGAAGGCATCAAACATGGCACGCACTTCTACTCCTTCTTGGGTTTTCGTAGCCAGTAAGCCGAACAAGGCATTGGCTATCGAGTCGTTTCTGAAATTGAAATATTCTAAATGTACGTGATGGCGTGCTTTGCGTATTTCGGCGAAGAGGTGGTCGAATTTTTCCCGCCCGCTTGGTAGGAGGGTTAGCTGGTTGTTGTTGATGATTTTATATCCTTCACCTCTTAAGTAGCGTGCAAACACAGAATCGGAAGGCAGCCAATCTGTTGTTTGGGTACATGCCGTGTTTACGTAGAAAAAAGGAAATAAGCAGGCTATGGCAAGTTTGAAATATCGTTTGTGTAGTTCTTTCATCTCATTTAGTTTTAGAATTGCAAAAATACGGAATAAAGCAATACGCCGTAAGCCTGTGCTCTGGTATTTTCTGCGGATGTGAAGTTTAGACCGTAAATAATGCGAATCGGACAAAGAATAAGAGGGAATTCATTTAAGAAGCTGTTTTGAATTTCTCCAAAAAGTTTTTCTTGGCTTGATGTATCCGTTTTCGTGTGTGCTTTGGGCGATTTTTTGGTCCTTTTCGCTCCTGTTCTTCGTCAGATAGCCCGCTATCTTCCTCATCACAGAAGCGAAAATGCCTCAAAAACTCATCCCAAATCATCGCACGATAAATTCAAAACAGCTTCTAAGATAGCATATTTCCTGCAAATCCAGTAACCGATGTCGTGCGGCATAACTTTTGCAAATTGTTTTTCGTGATATTGCATGGATTTCGTTAACTTTGCTTTTTGTTGATGGAAAGCCTTTGGCTACGCGATAACAAATTGAAATGATATGAACGGAACATTTATCTTGCTTACGATTGCTGTTTATTTCGGCATTTTATTGTTAGTGGCACATTTTACTTCGGTGCGCAACAGTGATAACGATGCTTTCTTCCGGGGAAACCGGCGGTCGCCTTGGTATGTCGTTTCTTTTGGGATGATTGGCGCTTCGCTCTCGGGAGTGACTTTCGTTTCGGTGCCAGGCATGGTGCGGGGCATTGATTTGACTTATATGCAGACTTGCTTAGGCTTTTTTGTGGGCTATCTGCTGATTGCCCATGTGTTGCTTCCGCTTTATTACCGGCTCAATCTTATTTCCATATACACTTACCTGCAAACCCGTTTGGGTGAACGGTCGTATAAGACGGGTGCGTCGTTTTTCTTGGTGTCGAAGATGCTGGGGGCGGCGGCAAGGCTTTATTTGGTTTGTTTGATTTTGCAGCATTATGTGTTCGATGCTTATCGTGTCCCTTTTGTGTTGACAGCGGTAGGAACGGTGGTACTGATATGGCTGTACACCCGTAAAAGCGGGATACGTACGATTGTTTGGACCGATAGCTTGCAGACATTTTGTTTGTTGGCGGCCTTACTCCTTATTATATATAAGGTAGTAGTGACGTTGGGAATGGATTGGCAGACTGCGGTTCATGCGGTGGCAAGCAATGAGCATAGCCGGATATTTGTGTTCGACGACTGGCATTCGAAACAGAATTTTTTCAAGCAATTCTTCAGCGGTATTTTCATTACCATTGTTATGACGGGGCTTGACCAGGACATGATGCAGAAAAACCTGACGTGCCGCAATCTGAAAGAAGCGCAAAAGAACATGTACTGTTATGGTTTCTCTTTTGTACCGGTCAATTTTTTGTTTCTGGTATTGGGCGTTTTGTTATTGCTTGCCGCTCCACAGCTGGGCGTGTCATTGCCTGTGCGGGGAGATGATATCCTTCCGATGTTTGCGGCAGAAGGCTATTTAGGACCAGTCGTTTTGGTTTTGTTTACCATTGGTATCATTGCCGCCGCTTTCTCAAGTGCCGATTCGGCATTGGCTGCGCTCACTACCAGCTTCTGTATTGATATATGGGAAGTGGGCAGGTTTTCCGAAGGTAAGGCGCAACGCATCCGGCGTTGGACGCATATCGGTGTTTCCATCGCTTTTGTAGGTTGCATTTTGGCTTTTGAAGCGATAGGCAGCTCCAGTGTAATCGATATGATTTATGTATTGGCTTCGTATACGTACGGGCCGTTGTTGGGAATGTTTGCCTTTGGTATGTTTACCCGGAGACAGCCCCGTGACCGTTTTGTTCCTTGGGTCGCCCTGCTTTCTCCTGTCGTTTGTTATGTGACAGACCGGTTGGTTTTTAAGTATACCGGATATGCTTTTGGTTATGAAATGCTGATGGTAAACGGATTGCTGACATTCGCTGGCTTGTGGATGTTGAGCCGTAAAGTGTTAAAAAGCTGATGCATAACATAAAAATTACTATTTGTAGTTCGGGGAAAACCTTGTAATTTCGCACCCGAAATGAAACAACCTAAACAATGGTATCATGAAGACACTGATAATAACTCTGTTTTGCGGACTGATGACAGTCAATACGCTTTTTGCCAAGGGATTCGAGCGTCCGATGTCCGCCGATTATCAAAAAGGGGTAGAAGCCCTGAATGAAGGTGACATACAGCAAGCCTATATTAGTTTGACGAATGAACTGGATGTCCATCCGGAGAACGGTTATGCGCATTGCTATATGGCATTGGTATGTAACTTTTGCGGAGATGCGAAATTGGCCTTTCATGCGGTAAACGAAAGCTTGCGTTTTATACCGAAGGCAGATAGTGAATATCGTGCGTTTGCTCATTACACTCGCGGTATGTTGCTTATGAATGCGAAAGCATACGTTGAGGCTGAAAAAGATTTGAATGAAGCTATCCGCCTGACTCCGTCGGATGTGGAAAATTACAAAGCGCGCGCGGAGGTTTATATGAATATCGGTAAGTACGAAGAGTCGTTGGCCGACTTGCAGACAGCGATGAAGCTGGATAGCCACGCGGATGTGTACGACTTGATGATGCAGTTGATTGAAGCCAATCCCGACCCTGTGTTTTTCGACCAGGTAACCTCTGCTTTCAGCAACGCTACGGCATCTCGTTGAGTTTTTACGATTCAGAAAAACGGCTGACATAAGGTGTATGCAGGTTTAGATACATGAATGTCTGCATTCGCCCACTAACATACCCCCAGAAAACGAATATATACTGCATGAGTGGTTGAATATATACTGCGTCTGCCCGCGGATATATACTTCATCAACGAAGTCAGTACTACTGCGTTTTTTGGGGGTATGTGTTGATTGGACATATAATTGCGCCTCAAACACGATTAGTAATCGTCACACTGCACGATTAGTAATCGTCACGCCGCACGATTAGTAATCGTGCAGGTGTAGCAGTTATATTGCTTGCCGTCCATGAATAAATCAGGTGGGCGGTGCGGCTTATTGGAGCCGGATTTGTTGACTGGGGGCTTCGCCCCGTGTCCGTCTTAACGATTATGAATATCGTTTCGGAAGGCGGTAGAGGATGCAGAGTATGGCTATTGCCCCCAATGCCATGGGATAATATAAATAAGGTATGATGTGGAGCGGGGATAGTCCTGTCAACCCCGCTGCGATAAGTATTTGCGCTCCATACGGAATGACTCCTTGCACTACGCAGGAGAAAGTATCCAGTATACTGGCACTTTTCCGTTTGTCTACCCGGTATTCTTCGGCTATTTTACTTGCTAACGGGCCTACGGTAATGATGGCGATGGTATTGTTTGCCGTACATAGGTTGGCAAGGCTTACTAAAGCGGCGATACTGAATTCGGCACCCCGTTTGCTGCGGATGTGCTCGGTCAGCCGGTGCAGGATGTAGTCTATTCCTCCGTTGAACCGGATAAGTTCTAACATTCCTCCTGCCATGAGGGTGATGATAATCAGTTCACCCATTCCCAATATGCCTTCTCCCATGGAGCCGAACCAGCCGAACAAGTCGAACGAACCGTAGGCCAGTCCGATGATGCCAGTAGAAAGCAATCCGAGCACCAGTACCAACGTGACATTGATGCCAGCAATGGAAGTACCTAAAACAATCAGATAGGGGACGATTTTTATCCATTCGATGGCTTGTACTTCCGGATGGGCTTCGGTTTGCATGCCATATATGATGTAGTAGACAAAAACGAGCAAGGCTGCCGGAAGGGCAATTAAGAAATTCACCCGGAACTTGTCGCGCATGACGCATCCTTGGGTGCGGGTGGCGGCTATGGTTGTATCGGAGATGAAAGAAAGATTGTCGCCGAAGAAAGAACCGCCAACAACAATAGCTGTCATAAAGGCCAGGCTGATATCGGTTTTGGCCGCGATGCCCGCAGCTACCGGGGCAAGGGCGACAATGGTTCCTACTGATGTGCCGATGGAAAGCGAAATAAAGCAGGAGGCGAGGAATACACCCGCCAGCAGCAGGTTTTCGGGCAGCAGCCAAAGAGTCAGGTTGACGGTAGCGTCAATGGCTCCCATTGCTTTTGCCGATTGGGCAAACGCTCCGGCAAGGATGAATATCCAAATCATCAGCATGATATTGGTATTGGCTGCCCCCGACGAGTATTGCAGGATGCGGTCGTTCAGGCTTAACCCTTTGGTTGTAGCGACTGCATAGATTGAAGCGGTCAGAAAGGCAATGGTAATAGGGACTTTATAGAAATCGTTGACGATGATAGAAGTCACCAAATACATGCAGAGAAATACTACAAGCGGCATCAATGCCCAGCCGTTGGGCTTGTTCACGATGGGGGTCAGTTTGTTGTAATCCATGTTGTATATCAGTTAAAAAGAATGCCGCAAAGATAATGCTTTTTTGTGAAACAGAAATGGATGTACAGTGAATGGGGATACGGTACATCCATTTTAGGAACTGTTTTGAATTCATCCCCAATCATCGTACGGAAACGGATGCGTCAAGACGGGAAAACTTTTTGTGGGAATTCAAGACATTTCTTGGTATAGCTTGACAGGGGTTACAGCGTCACCCCAGTCTTGAAGATGGCTATTTCGCGGTAATTCTTTTTTTCGTTGTTTACCCATTCGCCACTGGCTACTTGGATTACATAGTCGATAAAACGGCGGCAGGTGGCTTCCATGGGTTCGTTTTCTACAATGACTCCGGCGTTAAAGTCAATCCATCCGGGCTTGTGGGCTGCCAGACGAGAATTGGTGGAGATTTTCATGGTAGGAACAAATGTGCCGAAAGGTGTGCCGCGTCCGGTAGTAAACAGCACCAGGTGACATCCGCATGAAGCCAGTGCTGTAGCGGCTACCAAGTCGTTTCCAGGAGCCGAGAGCAGGTTTAATCCTTTGGTCTGCAAGCGTTCGCCGTATGCCATGACCCCCGATACATAACTCTTTCCGCACTTTTGTGTGCATCCCAGTGCTTTTTCTTCCAAAGTAGAGATACCTCCGGCTTTGTTTCCCGGCGAAGGATTTTCGCCTACCGGCTCTCCGTGTGATAAGAAATATTCTTTGAAATCATTAATCAGGTGTACGGTTTGTTCGAACAGTTCCGGGGTTTTGCAGCGGTTCATCAGGATGGTTTCAGCACCGAACATCTCGGGCACTTCAGTCAATACGGAAGTACCGCCTTGCGCGATGAGGTAGTCGGAGAACATGCCTAATAACGGATTGGCTGTAATGCCAGAGAATCCGTCCGAGCCTCCGCATTTCAATCCTACCCGCAATTCAGACAAAGGAATGTCTTCGCGTGTATCTTGCTTGCATTTGGCGTATAGGTCGCGCAGTATTTTCATGCCTTCTTCGAATTCATCGTCTACTTTTTGCGCCACCATGAATCGGATGCGGTCTTCGTCGCATGAGCCGACAAATTCACGGAAAATGTCCGGCTGGTTGTTTTCACATCCTAATCCGACGACTAATACAGCTCCGGCATTGGGGTGGAGCACCATGTCGCGCAGAATCTTTTTCGTGTTTTCGTGGTCTTCGCCCAGCTGTGAACATCCGTAGTTGTGCGGAAAAGCTACGATGGCGTCAATCCCTTCTTCGTTTGTCTCACGGCGTAAGGCTTCTGCAAGCTGGTTTACAATGCCGTTTACGCAGCCCACGGTCGGTATAATCCATATTTCATTGCGGATACCCACATCACCGTTTTTGCGGCGGTATCCTTTGAAGGTACGGTTCTCGTGCGCGATGTCTAACGATACTGTTGTGGGATTGTAAGTGTATTCCAGTAATCCGGCAAGATTTGTCTTGATTTCCTTTTCGCTGATCCAGCTTCCTTGCGGTACAGGTTTTGTGGTGTGTCCGATAGGATAGCCATATTTAATGATATTTTCTCCTTCGTTGAAGTCTTTCAGCGTGACTTTGTGCCCAGCGGGGATGTCTGTTTTCAGCGTAATCTTTTGTCCGTCTGCTTGGATGGTTTCTCCTGCTTTCAGAGGAGTGATGGCGACAGCTACGTTATCTGCCGGATTGATTTTCAAATAGGTTGTTTCCATAAATAAATGGTGGTTATGATTAATCGTTGTCTTTTCTGTGCGTCTCTAAATAGAAGTCGATGTTCTCTATTGCTAACAGGTTGATGGGCATATAGTTGCACTCTTTCACTTCTTTCTTAAGAATCAGATGGTTGCAAAGGCTTTCCACGCTGTTGTAGCCTTGCAAGGTGGGTTGCTGGGTGATGATGAAGTCAATACTTCCTCTTCGCAGGCAATCGACGTTACGCTGTAGCAGGTCATATCCCATCAGGTGGAAGTTTTTCTTTCCATGTCTTTCCATATATTCCCCGATGATATGTGCTTTTGAGTTGAAGGTGATGCCATATTCGATGGTTGGATATTGCTCGAAAAACTTGTCTAATAGTGTTTCGTCTTCATGGGGTTGTTTGGCATACAGGTTCAGTTCATATAGAATGGTGTCGGGGTGATGCTCTTGCATATAAGCATGGAATCCTTCTTCACGGTGCAATTGCTGGTTCGACCCCAACCTGCCTTCACTGATTTGACGGAATACGACCAGTTCTTTCGCTCCTTGCATCAGCATGTGCATCATTCGTGCGGCGAAACATCCGCTTTGCCGTGCATGTTGTCCGTAGAAAGAAAGTGGCTTCAGTTCGGGAATGTTCGAGTCTATAAATATATAAGGTATAGCGCGGGCTTGTAGTTCGCCTATAAAGTCAGCCGTTTCCGAGGCGATAGTGGGCGAGATAATCACTCCGTCGGGCGACTGTTCCAGCAATTTTTCTCCGTTCTTGCGAAAGTCCCCTAATGTATATTGGTCGTAATAGGCGGCTATCAGGGAGATGTTGAAGTCGGAAAAGGCTTTGATAGCTTGTCGCATACCGTTCTCTACGTATGTCCAATATTCGCCTTCCGAGTGCAGGGGCAACAGGCAGGCAAAGATATACTTTTTATTCGATGCTAGTGCGCTGGCATACATATTGGGCTGGTAATCGAGCCGTTTCAGTATCTCTTCCACTTTCTTCCGGCTTGCTTCCGACACTCCGCTACGCCCGTGAAGCACACGGTCGACCGTGCCGACCGATACTCCTGCCAGATGGGCTATATCCTTGATACGGATGCGTTCTGCTTGTTCATTCATGTCTTTATATCTTAAAAATATGTTTTAAAAGATGGTTTGTGATATGTCTGGAAAAAATATGGATACAAATATATTACTTTTTTTGGTATTTAAAAAATAAACCGTACCTTTGTGTGCGCACACAAAGCGGATATTTGTTGCATGGGATGTGCCGATGATGGAATTTTATCAAACATGAAGTATAAATAGTATAAAAATTATTAGCAATGGGAAAAATTGTTACTTTAGGCGAAATCATGTTGCGGTTGTCAACGCCGGGCAATACGCGTTTTGTGCAGTCGGATAGTTTTGATGTTGTTTATGGCGGTGGCGAAGCAAATGTAGCCGTCAGCTGTGCCAACTATGGTCATGACGCATATTTTGTGACTAAATTGCCTAAGCATGAAATTGGACAATGTGCCCTTAACGCTTTGCGTAAATATGGTGTGAAGACCGATTACATTGCCCGTGGCGGTGACCGTCTGGGTATTTATTATCTTGAGACAGGTGCTTCGATGCGTCCGAGTAAGGTGATTTACGACCGCGCTCACTCTGCTATCGCCGAAGCTGAGCCTTCTGATTTCGATTTCGATGCCATCATGGAAGGTGCCGACTGGTTCCATTGGTCAGGTATCACTCCGGCTATTTCCGACAAAGCTGCCGAATTGACCCGTTTGGCTTGCGAAGCTGCCAAACGTCATGGAGTAACCGTATCGGTAGACTTGAACTTCCGTAAAAAACTGTGGACAAAGGAAAAAGCTCAGTCTATCATGCGCCCGTTGATGCAATACGTTGATGTATGTATCGGTAATGAAGAAGACGCCGAACTTTGTCTGGGATTCAAGCCCGATGCCGATGTGGAAGGTGGAAAGACCGATGCCGAAGGCTATAAAGGCATTTTCACTGCAATGGCGAAAGAATTCGGATTCAAGTATGTCATCTCTACGTTGCGCGAATCGTTCTCGGCTACTCATAATGGCTGGAAGGCAATGATTTACAACGGTAAGGAATTCTATACTTCAAAACGTTACGACATCAATCCGATTATCGACCGTGTAGGTGGCGGCGACTCATTCTCTGGTGGTATTATCCACGGTTTGTTGACCAAACCGACTCAAGGTGAAGCATTGGAATTTGCCGTAGCTGCATCTGCATTGAAACACACCATCAACGGTGACTTCAACCTGGTTTCTGTAGAAGAGGTAGAAGCATTGGCTGGCGGTGACGCGAGCGGTCGTGTACAACGATAAATCTTTTTATTCACCACGGATTACGCAGATTTATTAGTTTGATGAAATATCTGTGTAATCTGTGGTGGGTAATTCATAATCTTAAAACTTTAAACAGTGGCAAAATTTGATAAGATAGCTGTGTTGAACAAAATCGGTTCAACCGGTATGGTGCCTGTGTTCTACCATAAAGACGCAGAAGTGGCAAAGAAAGTGGTTAAGGCTTGCTATGATGGCGGCGTGCGTGCTTTCGAGTTTACAAACCGTGGTGACTTCGCCCATGAAGTGTTTGCCGAGGTGGTGAAGTTCGCCGCTAAGGAATGTCCTGAAATGGCGATGGGCGTAGGTTCTGTAGTAGACCCCGCTACGGCTGCCCTCTACATCCAGTTGGGAGCTAATTTTGTGGTAGGTCCATTGTTCAATCCCGAAATCGCCAAGGTATGTAACCGCCGCTTGGTTGCTTATACTCCTGGATGCGGAAGTGTGTCTGAAGTAGGTTTTGCGCAAGAAGTAGGATGTGACTTGTGTAAGATATTCCCAGGTGATGTACTGGGACCGAAGTTGGTGAAAGGTATGTTGGCTCCGATGCCGTGGTCGAAACTGATGGTGACTGGCGGTGTAGAGCCTACTCAAGAAAATCTGACTTCATGGATTAAGGCAGGCGTATTCTGCGTAGGTATGGGCTCGAAGCTGTTCCCGAAAGACAAGGTGGCGGCTGAGGACTGGGCTTACATTACCGATAAATGTAAGGAAGCATTGGGCTATATTGCAGAAGCCCGTAAATAAAGATTCGGAACGAAAGTTCATTTTGTTTAAAGGTGTATAAAGCGAGAAGCATCGTAAGGCGTGCGTAGGCATGCTTACGGTGCTTTCTATGTATCCTAAAATAAGACATTGCTTATAGACAGCGTGCGGAGGATGCTTTCTTATTCTTTTTCGATGTCTTTTAATCCTTCTTTGATGTCGTTTACAAAATCGTTGGCTTTATCCATTAAGTCATTAAATTGCTCTTTCAATTCTTCATGGTTGAATTCGGCGGCTTTATCCGACATTTCTTCCGAAAACTTTTCCAATTCTTTTTTTTGCTCTTCGGTCATGTCTTGCAAAACTTTTTTCCCTTTTTCATTGATTTCACGATATTCTTCACCTACCCGTTTCCAGTCTTCGTCGGTATAGGTAGAGGCGTTACGTAAGGTTTCTTCGGTCAGTGTTTTCATGTCGTTCATGTAGTCTTGGGCACTGTAGCTGGTACATGCGGTGAGGCATATACCGGCAAATCCGATGGCAAAGGTAAGATGAGATAGCTTTTTCATACATAAATGCATTTTGATGTGAGTATACGCAAAGGTAAACAATTTCTTGGAACCTGATGGTTGAAGGAGATATTTTCTTTATTTTTGCGATAGATTCAGAAACAAAAATTTATATCCATGAAAAAACAGATTCTTATGTATGCGTTGTTGGTGCTGTGCCTTTCGGTTTCGGCATCTTCTGGAAAACAATTGTTCAATGATAGCTGGCGGTTTCATTTAGGTGATATCACAGGAGCGCAAAACGAAGTGTTTGATGATGGCACCTGGAGAGAATTGACACTTCCGCACGACTGGAGTATCGAAGGGTGTTTTGACAAGGATGCGCCAGTCGGTAATGATGGAGGTTATCTCCCTACTGGCATCGGATGGTATCGCAAGACGTTTGAATTACCCAGGGCTATTGAAGGCAGGAAATACCAACTTTATTTCGAGGGAATCTATATGAACTCGGAGGTTTATGTCAACGGGCAGCGTGCCGGCGGGCATCCGTATGGTTATTCTTCGTTTTTTGTAGATATCACATCGTATGTGAAAACGGGAAAGAATACAGTGGCGGTCAGAGTAGATAATTCGCAGCAGAAGAATTGCCGTTGGTATACAGGCTCGGGAATTTACCGTAATGTGTGGCTTACTGAAAGCGGATGGGTACACATTGCCAATTGGGGCATTCAGGTGACCACTCCCGACCTGCATAC
>ULVE01039287.1_pt1 | contig 41361 bp, 40 predicted proteins | sample 1959161 | NCBI WGS metagenome assembly ULVE01 (sample SAMEA4835778, study PRJEB28245) | human gut metagenome | biome: gut microbiome; material: fecal sample | place: Denmark | collected 2008
GGATCACATCTGCCCCTGAAATTTATCTTTTAAAAAGAAAAAGATGGCTAACGACAACCATCTTTTCTCCGTTCCATGTTATAATGGAACTATGCTTAAACAAGATTATTATAACGACTTTTTTGAAATTGGGCAACAAAAAATCAACTTCAGTTTCTACGAATTGAGTTTACCCGACGACGATCCAGTCTATACCCTGAAAAAAGTAATGGAGAAATTAGATTTTTCAGGTCTTCTGGCTTGTTATTCAGATAAGGGAAGAACCGGGTATAACCCAATCATGTTGTATTCTGTTGTAGTTACTTACGCAAATATGCGAGGAGTCAGGGCGGTTGACCGTATCGTGGACCTGCGCCAGAGGGATGCTTTTTATGACTTTAAAGGGAAAAACTAACGGGCGAAATCCTGGATGAATTGAACTATCAGTTTATGCGCCGCCTGCAAAAAGAAGGACTCATTACGCTGAAAGAACTCTACATCGATGGGACAAAGATTGAAGCGAACGCAAACAGATACACATTTGTCTGGCGTAGAAGCATAAACTATCATCTTGCCGGTCTGCTGGACACCATAGACGCCCTTTACGCAAAGTACAACGCATTTCTGTATGAGAACAGATATGGACCGAAATACGACCTTGGAGAAGCCCGGATGTTCGTGATTGAAGGGATGGAAAAGGTCAGGAAAGTGATAGAAGAAAACAGGCAGCGGAAGCTGACAAAGCATAAGAAGATCTCGAACGATACCATTATTGAGATCGATAACTGTTCCCCGCTTGAGATCTTAAAACTGCAGAAAAATCTGATGCGGATAGCAGAAGGCGAAGGGATCGGGTTTGTCAGTGGAATGGGAAAGCATAAGCCGGAGATCCAGAAGCTTTATGAGGAATTGGAAGAATGCGGCAAGCGCCTTATGGAATATAAGGAATGTTTTGAGATTATGGGAAAAGACCGTAACAGCTATTCCAAGACGGATCTGGAAGCAACATTTATGCGGATGAAAGAGGACCATATGCTGAACGGGCAGTTAAAGCCGGCATACAATGTCCAGATCGCAGTAGAGAATTATTTTATTGTCCACAGTTATGTAAGCAGCGACCGGACGGACTATAACACATTGATCCCTGTTTTGGAAAAGCATCAGAGAGCATTCGGGGATACACTGGAGGCGCTTACTGCCGAAAGCGGCTACTGCAGTGAAAAGAACCTGCTGCATCTGAAGGAGAACGGAATCCGGAGCTATATCAAGCTCCAGGATCATGAGAAACGGAAGAGCCGTGCATACAAAGAAGATATCGGAAAGTATTACAACATGACATACGCTGTCTTTGAAGATGAGCATTACTATATCTGCCATGATGGCAGGGAGCTGCACCATATCCGGACAGAAAGCAAAGAACAGGATGGATATACCCAGACGTTTGAGGTATATGGATGTGCGGACTGCAGCGGCTGTGAGCGTAAAGCCAGGTGCCTTTATAAATACAATGCGGAAAAGAATCCTGACCGGAATAAGGTCATGAAGGTCAATGAACGATGGGAAGAATTGAAAGAAGAATCCAATGCGAACATCCAGAGCGAGACGGGAATCCTGAAACGCCAGACACGCTCGATCCAGACGGAAGGACACTTCGGGGACATTAAGGAAAACGAGGACTTCCGGTGGTTCAACTATCGGTCAGCGGAAAAAGTATATAAAGAGTTTATGCTGTATGCAATCGGCAGGAACATCATGAAATACCACCGGTTTCTGCATCATGAAATCGAAAAATATGAGGGAAAAAGGAGCAGAAAGCAGTTTAGACAAAGGAGCGCTTCTCAAAATCCAAACAAGGGGGTTTTGCGCCCTAAAACAGATAGTTATAAAAGAAGGAGGCAGTCCGTAGAAAATCAGTGCCTTGAAAAAGTCTGAATTTCTGCCGACCTGTCTCCTTCTTACACATCAGGGACCAAAACTGCTATTTCCCGACAGCCCCTTTGGTTTATACATTTTTTCTATACTCAGAAGGAGAGATGCCTTTCGTTTTTTGAAAAATACGGCTGAAGTACAAAGGATTGTCATAGCCTACAATACGAGCAATCTCATTAATGCTATAATGCTGATTTTGCAGAAGAATTTCTGCATTATATATTCTCTTTTTCATAATATATTGTTTTGGTGTAATTCCAGTATATAATCTGAAATTGCGGATCAACCAGCTTGTGCTGACAAAATTCTGTTTGGCATAATCATCGATGTTGATCTGTTCATTATAGTGTTCACTAAAGTAGGAAACAACACGGTCTATTTCAGCAGCAGTACGAGAGCTTGTGATAGTGATAGAAGAATGAAAATCGCGTTGTAGCTTTATAAAAATCTGGCGTAAATACATTTCCAGCATTTCAGGGTATCCATCCTGACACATCTGTAATTCTTTTATCATTGATTGGAAAAGAGTTTTATATTCGGAATCAAAACCACAATAAAAAACTTTTTTATCATTGGTTAATCCATAAGAATGTAGTAAATTAGTAACATTGTTACCGGTAAAGTGAACCCAGAAAACTTCGGTCTGGTCGTTGGCGTAATATTCATATTTTTGAGGTTCTTTAGGTCGATACAATACCATATGGCCAGCTGGAACAATGGTTTCTTCCGTATCGCTGCCAAAATGAAAATGTGCTTTTCCAGCAGCAATGTATAATAGCTGAAAGTCAAGCCTGCCCCGGGGACGCCATGTAGGAAGTTTTGGTTTGGTATATAATTTGTATGTACCGCACATGGTTATCACCAAGGGTTTTGATTTGTCTTTTCGGTCAACAGTAGAATTATTCAGATAAGCATTGTTTGTATACATTTTAATCCCCTCATTAAAAGTATTACTGCAACTGTAAGCACAATGATAGATAAAAACTATCTGTATTGATAATTATTATACCATAAATAATACTATTTTGTGCATGCTTTTGGTGATATGACGCAATAGATTATTGCAATTTCCATATAATAATATCATTTTGTGCATATTTTATGCGATTTGTGACATGGCTCTTTTAATGTATCTTGTTATATCATAGATATAACAAAGTTGTGGAAACAAAATGAGGGTACATTGAAAGGAGAAGTTTCACATGGAAGAAAAAAAATACCTGAAATGGTATAACAAGGTTGGTTATGGTTCGGGGGATCTGGCAGGAAATGTAGTATATGCGTTCCTCTCATCATTCGTAATGCTTTATTTGACCAATACGGTAGGTTTGAATCCCGGTATTATCGGAACACTGATCATGGTATCAAAGCTATTTGACGGAATCAGTGATATGTTCTTTGGAACGATGATCGACAAAACAAAAAGCAGACTTGGAAAAGCAAGACCTTGGATGCTTTATGCGTATATTGGTTGTGCGGTAACACTTGTAGCAAACTTTGCAATACCGGACACTCTTGGAACAACGGCACAGTATGCATGGTTCTTTGTTGCATATACACTGTTAAATGCAGTATTCTATACTGCGAACAATATTGCGTATGCATCATTGGTTACTTTCTGTACAAAAAACAGCAGAGAACGTGTTGAGATGGGGTCATGTCGTTTTATCTTTGCATTTTCGACAAGCTTACTGATTCAGTCTGTTACAGTCCAGTTTGTAAGAGCAGCAGGCGGTGGAGCAGCTGCATGGAGAACAGTTGCGGTAGTATATGCAGTTATTGGTCTGATCGTAAATACGATTTCCGTATTTTCAATCAAGGAGCTTCCGGAAGAAGAACTGAAAGCAGGTAAAGATTACACAGAAGAAAAGTATGGTTTGGTAGAGGCTGCAAAGCTTTTATTTTCCAATAAGTATTATCTTATGATCTGTGCTACTTATATTTGTCAGCAGATTTATTCAGCTATGTTAAATATGGGAATTTATTACATGATCTACATACTGAAAAATGAAGATTTATATTCTATATTCTCATGGGCGATCAATATTCCTGTCATCATTGCAATGTGTATCACACCTATGCTGGTAGAGAAGATGAAAGGTTTATATAGAATGAACCTTGCAGGTTATATTCTTGGAACAGCAGGACGTGTCGGAGTGATTTTTGCCGGCTATATGGGTAGTGTTCCGCTTATGCTTGCGTTTACAGCGGTTGCAGCACTTGGAATGGCACCATGGCAGGGGGATATGGGAGCCGTAGTTGCAAGCTGTTCGGAATATACATACCTTACAAAACATAAACACATTGATGGAACAATGTATTCCTGTACTTCTTTCGGAACAAAGATCGGTGGAGGAATCGGAGTTGCTCTTTGCGGATGGTTACTTGATGCAAGTGGATTTGTGAAAGAAGCAACAATCCAGCCAGAATCCTGCCTGAACATGTTGCATGTTATGTATTTGTGGATTCCGATGGTATTGTCATTGGTTATTACATTTATAATGTAGAAGATGCGAATGAAAAGCTTAGAAAACAGTTGGAAAGGAAGGAAAAATATGAATGCTGATATGAAATGGTTGGATAATCCGGAAGTATTTCGGGTGAATCAGTTGGAAGCACACAGTGATCATTGTTATTATTTGGATTATTCGGACATGAAAAAAGAGAAAAACCCATTATTTCAGTCATTAAACGGACAGTGGGAGTTTTCTTATAGTAAAAATGTAAAAAGCAGACCGGTTAATTTTTATGAGGAAACATTTGATGCATCAGGGTTTGATAAAATTATGGTTCCGGGACATATTGAACTGGCTGGATATGATAAAGTCCGTTATATCAACACCATGTATCCGTGGGAAGGAAAAGAGTACCATAGAGGAGCTTACAGCATGGAGGCGACCGGAGCAGAAAAAGGAATGTTTTCAGAAGCAGAGTACAATCCGGTAGGTTCTTATATCAAATACTTCGATCTGGATAAGAGCATGTGTGGAAAAAGAATCCATATTTGCTTTGAAGGTGTAGAAGAAGCGATGTATCTGTGGCTGAATGGTCAGTTTATAGGCTATGCAGAAGATAGTTTTACGCCTTCTGAGTTTGACCTGACACCTTATATAAAAGAAAAGGGAAATGTGCTGGCAGTTCAGGTTCATAAGATGAGCACAGCAGCATTTTTAGAGGATCAGGACTTTTTCCGCTTTTTTGGAATCTTTAGAAATGTTACTCTGAAAGCAATACCAGATGTACATATGGATGATGTATGGTTCAAACCTGTGCTGAATCAGGATAATGTGAGTGGAAGCGTAACTGTCAGCATGAAAGTATCTGCACCGGATGCTCAGAATATAACTGCCAGCTTTATTTTAAAAGACAGGGAAGAAAATTTGTTGGCAGAAAAATCCGTACAGTTAAAGAAAGAAAATGAGTATTTAGAAGGTACGATCTGTGCTGATTTAGAAACTGTGGAACTGTGGGATAATCATGATCCTTATTTATATCATGCGTATGTAGAGCTTAAGGCGGAAGATGGAAGTTTAGCAGAAGTAATTCCTTATGATATTGGCTTCAGAAGAATTGAGATAATTGATAAGATCATTTATTTAAATGGGAAACGCCTGATTATCACAGGAGTAAACCGTCATGAGTGGAATCCAAAAACAGGAAGATGCATTGGCTTCGAAGATATGAGAGCAGATATCGCATGTATGCTCAGGAATAATATTAATTCTGTGCGTACCTGTCACTATCCGGATCAGATACCATGGTATTATATGTGCGACAATGCAGGAATTTATGTGATGGCAGAAACAAATCTGGAAAGTCATGGATCTTTCCAGAAATTAGGAGCGATCGAACCATCCTGCAATGTGCCGGGATCTCTTCCACAGTGGAAAGAGGCGGTACTTGATCGTGCAAGAAACAATTTTGAAACATTTAAAAACCATACATCCATTCTATTCTGGTCATTGGGAAATGAATCCTATGCAGGTGATGACATTGAAGCAATGAACATTTATTATGCCGAAAAGAAAGATGGAAGATTAGTTCATTATGAAAGTGCTTATTACAACAGGGCATATGAGGATACGATTTCTGATTTGGAGACCAGAATGTATGCAAAGCCGGAGGATGTAGAGGAATACTTAAATAACAGTCCAAAGAAACCGTATATTTTATGCGAATTCATGCATGATATGGGAAATTCAATGGGTGGTCTGGGAGCTTATATGAAGCTGATTGATAAATATGACATGTATCATGGTGGATTTATATGGGATTTTATCGATCAGGCAATTCTTGTAAAAGATCAGGTGACAGGAAAAGAAGTTTTACGTTATGGTGGTGACTTTGATGATAAACCGGCAGACTATGAATTCTCGGCAAATGGAATCGTATTTGCTGACAGGAAAGAGAAACCGGCAATGCAGGAAGTGAGGTATTACTATGGCTTATACAGATAAATTAAGAGTGGTCTATGGTGACTATACATTAGGTGTACATGGTGAAGGATTTGATTATATTTTTTCTTATGCACAAGGCGGACTCGAATCTATCGTGAAAAACGGATATGAGTGGCTGTACCGTTGTCCCAAACCTACTTTCTGGAGAGCACTGACAGACAACGACAGAGGAAGCAAGTTCCATATTAAAAGCGGAAGCTGGCTTTCAGCAGATATGTTCATTGACTGCAAGGGAATACAGGTCATTATGGATGGAGAGGAGCAGAAACCATATGCACCGGACAATAACAGCTTTGGTGGGGATATTTTTGCTGATGAGATCATAGTAAAATATACTTATGAGACGATATCTAATCCGTCAACAACGGTACTTGTGACATATAGGGTTGACGCATCCGGAAAAATCCGTGTGGATGTACATTATAATGGAGCAAAAGGACTTCCTGAGCTTCCGGTGTTTGGAATGCGTTTTATCATGCCGACACTTGCAGATAAATATATCTATAAAGGTTTATCCGGTGAGACATATCCGGATAGAAAAGCAGGTGCCGAAAAGGGTATTTACGAAGTCACAGATCTGAGCTTAACACCTTACCTTGTTCCACAGGAATGTGGAATGAGAATGGATACAGAGTGGCTCGAAATTAGCAGACATACAAGTCTTGACAATAGTAGAACAGATCATTCGCCACAGACACTCCGCATTGAGAAGATGGATCGGGAATTTGCTTTTTCATGCCTTCCTTATACAGCATCTGAAATTGAAAATGCTCTGCATCATGAGGAATTACCACCAGCAAGAAGAACGGTTTTATGTGTATACGGAGCAGTCAGAGGAGTCGGAGGTATCGACAGCTGGGGAACTGATGTGGCAGACGAATATCATGTCAGTGCAGAAGAGGATATCAAATATTCATTCACCATCTGTTAGTCGCAATTGAAGGTGTAGAACTGTATCGGAAAACAGATTTAAAACAATATATCATAAGCAGATCTAAGAAAAAAGAGGGTGGCTCTAAATGCTGTTAGTATACGAAAACAAAGATAAGGGAATATCAGCAGAGTGGAAAAAAACAGTACATATGCCACCCCATTTACATGAAGCAATAGAGGTTGTGTATGTCACAAATGGAAATATTGCACTTGGAGTCGGAATGGAGCTGTATAACATGGACGAAGGTGATTTTGCGATAGTGTTTCCGAATGTAATACACCATTATCAGGTTTTTGACGAAAAAGAAAATAAAGCTATTTTCCTTTATATAGATCCGGCAGTTCTTTCAGGATTTTTGAAAGAATTACAAATATACAGTCCCCCAAAATCCGGTGTTAAAAAAAGAAAATGTACATCCGGATGTGGTTCATGCAATAAAATTTTTGATGCAAAATCCAGAGTGTACTCCGATATTGGCACAGGCATATGCACAAATAATTCTTGCATATGTATTCACTGAAATACCGATGATCGATAAAAAATCATTAGGAAGTAATGATTTGATTTACAATTCTGTGGAGTATATAGCAAAAAATTTTAGAGATGAAATCAGTCTTGAAAAGATGGCATTCGATCTGGGGATAAGTAAATACGTGTTGTCGAGAATGTTTGCTAAAACTTTTCATTGTAACTTCAGCAAATATTTAAATGGCGTGCGATTAAATTATGCAGTTGGTGCATTGGAAAATACACAGGATACTATAACTAATATATGTTTTGAATGTGGTTTTGAAAGCCAAAGAACCTTTAACCGGGTTTTCAAGGAAAGATATAAAATATCACCGAGTGACTATCGGAATACATTTGTCAAGGATATGTTATCGTAACTAACAATGTAAATAAAGAAAAAGAGAGATGCTGTCACTTTTCTTGACGAAAAAGTATAGTGAAAAATATAAAGAACATATAAAGAAAATAATGGCTGAATTGGAAAACCTTTATTTTATCTGGCAAACTAGACAGGCTTAAAATTCATATTCTACCTTCAAGGGGTATGCTTTTTTCTCAAATAGAGTACGATTAATATAAGAAAAGGAGGTGCGATGGATGGATCTTATCAAAATCGGAAAATACATTGCAGGCAAGCGAAAGTCCTTGGGGATGACACAAAGGCAACTGGCAGAAAAATTAGGTATGAGTGATAAGTCTGTCTCTAAATGGGAGCGAGGCGTCTGCCTTCCAGATGTATCTGTTTATAAAGAACTTTGTTCTATTCTTGGTATTAGCCTCAATGAATTTCTGGCTGGAGAAGATATAGCCCAAGAGAACATGATTCAGAAGTCAGAAACAAATATTATTGAAGTAATTCGAGACAATATAAATAAACAGAAATGTCTGAAGGTTATGAGATGTATATTACTAGTGATATCTATTTGTGCGGTAGCAGTAATCGGATTTATTATATACCGATTGAAAAAACCACAGAATTACATTTCTCCTATTGCAAAGGATAGCATAGAAATGCAGACAGCAGAACTGCTTGCTGGACCAGATGGAGCATTCATTTACAAGTTTGTCACAACGGATGAATATAAAAAACTCAGATTACATATTTATCAATACGAATCAGGAAAATTAAGTAATCAGGACAAAGTTGAAATAGGATTTGAAGATATTGGTTCACCAAAAAGTGGTGAAATCGTAATGGTGCCTGATTTTGGCAATTATGTAATTAAACTAATTATTTCTGGAGATGGTAGTAAGTTGTCAACCGAAATTCCTGTTTTAGAAAATGTAGAGGATCGAGAATACTATGGTAGATCCGCAACTGAAATACAAAATGTCGTAGATATCCGATATAATAAGCAACAGCCACTTATTGCCTTTCTTTATGATGATGACACAATGAGTGTTCCGGCTTTAGATGATCTTATAAACAGCCAAACAGATTTGCTTTCAAAGAATGATTATGTGTATTATGTGGCATTTGAGTTTTGTAAGTAATAGACACATACATACGGAGAAGTAATGACAATAATAGCTCTGACCGGGGGATACGGAGTAACGATTATTTTGCGATGGATTCGTTAGAATTTGTAATAACACTTGAAAATAATGAAAAATAGTGTAAAAATAGTGAAAATTTAATGGAAAAAAAGGTAAGCATAAAAGAAAAATTTTCTAAAAAGCTTATTTTAGATGTGCAAAAATTGGTGGAAAAAGGTGCCTCTAAGGAGAAAATTGGACTCAGGGGACCTATGCCGCCGGGAGTATTGTTTGCTGTATATGATTCTAAAACAGGAAATCCTGATTATATTCCACCGGAATATTGCGATATTCCCGGATTACTGGATGAGTTGGTGGAGTATGTAAATACAACGGATGATCACCCTCTGATTATAGCAGCAGTTGTACATTATCAATTAGTGACAATACATCCGTTTGAAGATGGCAATGGCAGAACTGCAAGACTGTTATCCGGTTATATTATGGATTTGAACGGCTACGGATTTAATGGAATCGGATCGTTGGAAGAGTATTTTGCATACGATATTGATGAATATTATGAATCCATTCAGATGGGACTCCCTGCGTTGTATTATTCCGGAAGAGAGAATCCACCACATCCCGAGATATGGATTCTTTATTTTCTGCGGATGGTAAAACTTTATTCTGGAAAAATCTGTGATTTACAGTTGGCATCCGAAGAGAAAGATATTGCAGGAAGTCTGTCATTTCTGAAAGGGAAGGAAAAAGAACTGTTACAGTTTTTGATTAAGAACTATCGGGGAGAGTTTACTCCGATTGAAGTCAGTAGAGAATTGTCGGTTACAAATAAGACAATCATTAACAGACTGGCGGTTCTGGTAAAATATGGATTTGTGCTTCCTATATTAGTCAATCAGAGAATCCGCTCCTATGAATTAAGTGAATTTACCAAAGATAATGAAAAAGAAATTATGAAAGTTTTATAGGAATTTTATTTGTTTCTGCTGGGATACTGTGCTACTATTTAGACAGGGAGAGAAGAAATGAGGTCAAATGACAGAAAAACTGAATAGCAGCAATCTCAGACAAAATCCGAGGAATGTTAATGAGCTTGTGAATGAACTCACATTATTTGATGACGATCTGATGAGCCGTGTGTTTGATAAAAACATCAAAGCAACGGAATTGTTGCTCCGTATCATTCTTGGCAAAAAGGTTAAGGTTATCAGCGTGACAGGGCAGAATGAAATGAAAAACCATCAGGTTGGCGGGCGTAATATTACGTTGGATGTGGATGCAATGGATGAAAATGGTGAGGAGATCGACATTGAAGTTCAGGGTAATTCAGAAGGAGCACATGTCAGACGCGCACGTTATCACAGCAGTATGGTTGATTCGAGAATGCTCAAGGAGGGACAGGCATTTAGGGAACTGAAGGATTCCTATGTGATATTTATTTATAAGCATGACAAGTTCCGAAAGGGTTTACCTTTGTATCATGTAGAACGATATGTAGGCGAAACGAATGAACAGTTTCGTGACGGCTCACATATCATTTACGTGAATGGAAATTATAAAGGGAATGATGAGATTGGTCAGTTGATGCAGGATTTTTGGGAGAAAAATCCGGAGTGCATGCACTACACGGAACTGGCAGAAAGTGTGAAACATTTTAAAGAGAAAGAAGGAGGGCGTGAAGAAATGAGTGAGATTGTAGAGAGATATGGTGATGAAAGAGCATTAATGGCAAATATAACATCAGTTCAAAATCTCATGAACAACATGAAATGGACATTAGACCAGGCACTTGACGCACTTGGAATTAAGGGGAAGGAAAGAACACTTATCACCCAGCAGTTACAAAAATAATAAAGCATTAAGTAAGGAGAGGCTTCTGAAAAAGGGAGTCTCTTTTCTTTATAGCATAAATCGTATTTCAGACCACAAGCCCCGTTCTTCCACAAAATTGTTGTCAAAACCGCCACAGAGTTATAATATAGTAAAAAGACGTGCGCAAAGCAGTCCGTGAAAAGAAAAGTAACAGGCAGGTCTGGTTGATGCATAGAAGTGATCGTTACGGAAAATAGAGGAGAAAAAGATGTTATTAGAACCAATTATCACAAGTTTATTAGAGACAGACATGTACAAGTTTTCGATGGGACAGTGTATTTACCATCAGTTTTCAGATTATAAGACAACCTGGTCTTTTAAATGCAGAAACACCGACGTTCACTTTACCCATGAGATGGTGGAGGAGATCAAGGAGCAGATCAAGGCATACTGTGGATTGCGTTTCACAGAAGAGGAGCTGGAATATCTGCATAAGATCAAATGGATGAAGGGAAGCTATGTGGATTTCTTAAGACTGTGGCAGCCTCGATATGAAGATTATGAGATTACGGAGGACGCAGAATGTGGACTGACGATCGAAACATTCGGAACATGGCTGAACACTTCCTTGTATGAGATCCCGACACTTGCCATTGTAAATGAAGTTTACTTCCGCATGGCATATCATTATGACGATCTGCTTGCAAGTTTTGAGAAAAAGCTGGATGAAAAAATTACTTTATTGAAAAACAGTACCTATAACCTTGGACTGTTCAGCGAATTTGGACTCAGAAGAAGACTCTCTGCCGGGGCACAGGAACTGGCAGTGAAAAAATTAAACGAGAATAAATATCCTGGCTCTACGTTTGTAGGAACATCCAATGTTTTCCTTGCAAAAAAATATGGCATCACTCCGGTAGGAACGATGGCGCATGAATGGATCATGTGTGTCGGACAGGGAAATCATAAGCACAATCCGGCATATTCAAACTGGTATGCACTGGATTGGTGGGTGAAAGAATACGGTATTTTAAATGGAACGGCATTGACCGATGCTATTACAACAGACTGCTTCTTAAGAGATTTCCAGTTGACTTACGCAACACTGTTTTCCGGTGTGCGTCATGACAGCGGCGATCCGTTTGAGTGGGGAGAGAAAATGATCCGCCACTACGAGAGCCTTGGAATCGATCCAAAAACGAAAACACTGTTATTTAGCGACAGTCTCGATTTTGAGCGGGCAGATAAGATCGCATCTTATTTTGCAGGAAAAGTAAAAATTGCATTTGGAATCGGAACTTATATTTCAAATGACACGGATGTTCCGGCGTTGAATATTGTCATGAAGACAACCAAGTGTAATGGAATGGATGTTGCCAAGATTTCGGATACTCCGGGAAAAGGCATGTGCAAAAATCCGGAATATGTGGAATATCTTCAGAGATGTATCAGCTGGAGAATGGAAAACGACAGATAAAAAGAAAGGTGTGAGGGTATGCAGAACTATTCAGGAGAAGCTGGGTTACAGTATCATTTACAGATCAGACCGGGGGATGTGGGGCGTTATGTGATCCTGCCGGGAGATCCGAAGCGGTGTGAGAAGATCGCAAAACATTTTGAGGATGCAAAACTTGTGGCAGACAGCAGGGAGTTTGTCACCTACACAGGCTATCTGGAAGGTGAGAAGGTCAGTGTGACATCCACCGGGATTGGCGGACCATCCGCATCAATTGCGATGGAGGAACTGGTGCAGTGCGGTGCAGATACATTTGTGCGTGTTGGAACATGTGGCGGAATCGATCTGGATGTCAAGGGCGGTGATATTGTGATCGCTACCGGAGCAGTCCGCATGGAAGGAACCAGCAGGGAATATGCACCGATCGAGTATCCGGCAGTGGCAGATCTTGAGGTGGCAAATGCACTTGTTGCGGCAGCAAAGGAACTGGGGTTTACTTATCATACCGGAGTAGTCCAGTGCAAAGATGCATTTTACGGACAGCATGAGCCGGAGCGCATGCCCGTAAGCTATGAACTTTTGAATAAGTGGGAGGCATGGAAACGTCTGGGCTGCAAGGCGTCTGAGATGGAATCAGCGGCATTGTTTATTGTGGCTGCGCATCTGAAAGTCCGCTGTGGTTCTGATTTTCTTGTTATGGGAAATCAGGAGCGCAATGCCCTCGGCATGGATAATCCGATCGTTCATGACACGGAGGCAGCAGTGATGGTCGGCGTGGAGGCGATCCGCAGACTGATCAGGGCAGACCGTGAAAAATAATGCGTGAGCGGGAAAAGTTTTACCTGAAAAGCAGATTTCAATGGAGAACAGAAAATGGGGTGTGAGAATCATGGAAGCAAAAAAGTACCGTAGAATTTTTACGATTGTAGTTGATTCCTGTGGAATCGGTGGAGCAAAAGATGCAGAACGTTTCGGCGATGCGGGAACCGACACGTTAGGACATATTGCGGAGACGGTGGGCAATCTTTCAATTCCGAATATGCAGAAACTTGGAATTGCCAATTTAAAAGAGCTGAAGAATATCGCACCGGTGGAAAAACCAATGGGATATTTTACAAGACTTTCTGAGGCGAGCAACGGAAAAGATACCATGACCGGACACTGGGAAATGATGGGACTTCATATTACCAAGCCATTTTTGACGTTTACCGAGCACGGTTTTCCAAAGGAACTGATCGATGAACTGGAAAAACGTACCGGTCACAAAGTGATTGGAAACAAGAGTGCGAGTGGAACCGAAATCTTAGAGGAACTGGGCGAGGAAGAGATTGCAACCGGACACATGATCGTGTATACATCTGCGGATTCGGTTCTTCAGATCTGTGGAAACGAGGAAACGTTTGGGCTAAAGGAACTTTACCGCTGCTGTGAGATCGCCAGAGAGATCACCATGAAAGATGAATGGAAAGTGGGGCGTGTCATTGCAAGACCTTATGTTGGAAAGAAAAAAGGTGAGTTTGTCCGCACCAGCAACCGTCATGATTATGCCTTAAAGCCATATGGAAGAACCATATTAAATGCGTTAAAAGACGCCGGATATGATGTGATCTCTGTCGGAAAAATCCGGGATATTTTTGACGGGGAAGGAATCACGGAATCTAATAAGTCCAAAAGCTCGGTTCATGGAATGGAGCAGACGATCGAGATTGCAGAGCGCGATTTTACCGGACTTTGCTTTGTGAATCTGGTAGATTTTGACGCACTTTGGGGACACAGAAGAAACGTAAAAGGATACGCAGAGGAACTGGAACGCTTTGACGTGAAACTCGGCGAACTTCTTAAGGTACTTCGGGAAGATGATCTTCTTATCATTACGGCAGATCACGGAAATGATCCAACCTATAAGGGAACAGACCACACCAGGGAACAGGTGATGTTTGTTGCATATTCGCCTTCCATGAAGGAATCAGGAAAGCTTGAAGATCAGGATACATTTGCAGTGATCGGGGCAACGATCGCAGATAATTTTGGTGTGCAGATGCCGGAAGGCACGATTGGTACGTCTTTGCTTGCAGTGTTGAAGTGACATAAGAACGTGAAATACTGAAGTGACAGAAGAGTGGAAAATACTGATGTGCTGGCATATTGGGAAAGCAAAATAAAGCAGAAAATCAAGAAATACATCTTTGCATGATGAGTAAGCTATACGATGCCTGGGCAGCCGGCAGGAGAAAGGAAAAACATGGATAAAAAAGATATTTTAAGCAGAGTAGATCACACACTGCTTTCACAGACTGCAACATGGGAAGAAATCCGGCAGATTTTAGACGATGGAATAAAATATGGATGCGCTTCTGCCTGTATCCCGGCTTGTTATGTGAAACAGGCGGCAGAGTATGTCGATGGGAAACTGCCGATCTGTACAGTGATCGGATTCCCGAACGGATACCACACAACGGCGACAAAAATTTTCGAGACAAGGGATGCGGTCGCAAACGGAGCCGACGAGATCGATATGGTCATCAATATCGGATTTTTGAAAGATAAACGGTATGATGAAATCGAGCAGGAAATCCGAAAAATCCATGAGGCATGCAGCGGAAAAATCTTAAAAGTGATCATTGAGACATGCCTTCTGACAGATGAGGAGAAAATCAAGATGTGTGAGATCGTGACGAATGCAGGCGCAGAGTTCATTAAGACCTCCACCGGATTTTCCACCGCAGGAGCAACTTTTTCGGATGTGGAACTGATGAGACAATACGTTGGCACAAACGTGAAAGTAAAGGCAGCCGGAGGAATTTCTTCTTTTGCGGATGCAGAAAAATTTATTGAACTTGGCGCAGACCGGCTTGGCACGAGTCGGCTGGTGAAAATTATGAAACATGTATAAGTTGTTGGATTTTTTGCACACTTGGAAACAATATATAATAATTCTGGCATTGCACTTGCACTTTGACAGAGTAATGTGTATGTGCTATGAGATGGAGAGGAATGCAAAGAAATTGCATAAAAGAAGCCGGAGGCAGGATTGAGTATCGTCTTTGCCTCCGGTTTACTTTTGATTTTTGACAATTTTACAGGTATTCCACTAATTCTTTTACAGGAATACGGTCTTTGGCCGGTTTTACCACACTGGCATCTGCATAACCGATGGCGAGAATATTGATCGGTTCTAAGGAGTCAGGAAGTTTGAATTCCGCTTTTAGCACATCCGGTTTGAAATAACAGATCCAGACAGTTCCAAGTCCCTGTTCGACAGCTTCTAACATCATGTGGTCTGTTAAAATGGATGCGTCAATATCGGTTGTCTGCATTCCGTCAAAAGGACGTTTCCATGCTTTTGTTTTGTCGGCACAGACAATGACAGCGACAGGTGCGCCATAAATATTAGCTGCTTTTCCAAGTTTTTCAAGACTTTCCGGACTCAGTACGACAAGCAGTTTTACAGGCTGCTGATTGGCAGCAGTAGGGGCTACGTGTGCAGCGTTTAAAATTTTATCCAGTTTTTCAGGTTCTACTGGTTTGTCAACGTATTTTCTGACAGAGAAGCGTTCGTTCATAATATCTAATAATTCCATAAACATTCTATTCCTTTCATCGTTTTCTTGCGTTATTGGATATCCATGCTATAATTATATTTTATTTAGACTTTTTAGCAAGTATGCACTTTTTTGGAATATACTATCTAAAAAGTAAGTAAAGATTTTGCAGGGAGAGAAAAATGGCAGAGAAAGAGTTTACATGTCCGGTTGCGGGAACACTGTCGATGATCGGCGGAAAATATAAGTCAATTATTTTATATCATTTGATGAAGGAGACGTTACGTTATAGTGAGTTACATAAAAGAATGCCGAAGGCAACGGATAAGATGTTGACGCAGCAACTTCGGGAATTAGAGAAAGACGGGCTGATCCGAAGAACAGTTTATCCGGTTGTGCCGCCAAAGACGGAGTACAGTATGACTGATTTTGGCAGGACGCTGGCACCGATCATCGAAGCGATGCAGCAGTGGGGACAGACGCATCTGAATATTGCAGGATGCGAAGAGAGAGGCGCTACTGGAACAAGGTACAAGTGAACAGAGAGTCAAACTAAACATGCATATTTTTTGAAAAACATGTTTCATTTAAAAACGGATGTGGTGAACATAAGTATGTTTATGTAAGATGTTATTTTGACATGAGTTCTTTTACTTCTTCTACACCGTAGGTATCTCCGGCTTTCTGGAAAGCGATGATAGCTTTTTCAAAATAGACAGCCGCATCCTCTGCTTTATCTGATGATTTCAGAATTTCGCCAAGACCGCGGTAAGCACAGCCGATGGAGATAAGATCGTTCGACTTTTCAGCAAAATCTAAGGCAGAAAGCATGTTTTTTTCTGCGAGAGGAAGATCATGAAGCTTCATGGAAACATAGCCCTGCTCATAGAGATTTGCGGAGCGGGCAAGTGCATCATCCGGGAAAATTTTTTCAATGAGTGCCTCTTCCTGTAAAAATAAGTTCATAGCATTGTCATACGCACCTGCCATCCGTTCGATCATGCCTGCCTGATGGATTGCAATGTGTTTTTCTTCGTGATTAATTGCACACGAAATCAACTGCGAAGCGTAAGTACGAGCCTCTGCAAAATGTTCCTGAAAGCTTTCTACATAAATCAATCCCATGAGAACCTGCCAGTAATTGTCATGGTCTGTGGAAGGAATCTTTGCATAACATTCTTTATAAAGTGTTTCTGCATCAGTGTAATTGCCTGCATCAAATAATGACCAGGCTCTCGATAGGGTTTCGGTCATGGAAGTCTCCTTGTTTCTCATATTAGTCATATTCAAAAATACCCTGTATTGCGTCTGAAACATTCATAATCATATGATAAGGGACGCGGTCGATACGTTGGCAGCTTCTGGCGGAAGGGTCAATTAGCTTCAATTGCTCACATATAGCAGTTCCTGAGGTATCTTTGACACCGCGTACTTTTATGTGAAGAGGACCTTCTGCATAATCCTCTAAAAGTGGGCAGACGTGAAAAACACCTGTTTTTTTAATAAATTCATTTTTACTTACAACAAGCATTGCATCTTTTAAATTAGAAATTTTGATAATATCTCCCTGCGAAAAATTCATCATAAAATTTCCTTTCCGACAGGTTCTCCCCAATCATAATCACAAATTGAAATTTCCCCATTGTATTCAGCAACGCGTTCCTCAAATGTTTTGTGTTTAAATGCTTTTTTCAAAACAATCGAATCATCAATTACTTCAATTTGTAAAGTATCTGAGACATGGAGTCCAAGTTTTTCAAGAATATTCTTTGGAATACGTATTCCCTGACTATTTCCCCATGTTTTGATGGCAACCTGATCGCTCATAAATGTTCACTCCTTTAAAAAAGATATTGTTGATCATGAAGCTTAGTTTCATAATCGATATCTACACGCACTTCATGCGACGGTCTTTGTTATATAGTATTAACTGTATATACATATATTATATCGAATAGTATCAAAGGTCAATATGTAATCAAATAGTTAATTTAACTGACAAAATTTCTCAACAACAATATCTCTTCCTTGTATCCCCAATATCATGTGCTATAATTCTCTTGGGATTAGTTGTGACTAACTAAAACACGAAAAATGGCAGTTGCAAAATACGTTTTTTTGAAAAGGGGAGACTATGTCAGAGGAAGAGAAAAAATTTTTGGAGATCGTTGACCTGAAAAAAGGTTTTGGAAGTGGAGAAACACGTCAGGAAGTATTGCGCGGAATGAACTTTTCCGTGGCAAAAGGAGAATTCTGCGTTCTGCTTGGACCGTCCGGTTCCGGAAAATCAACTTTATTAAATATTATCGGAGGAATCGACAGTGCAGATTCCGGTTACATCTCGATCAACGGCGATAAGCTCGAAGATATGAGTGAGAAGAAACTAACCCAATACCGCAGAAAACATCTCGGCTATGTATTTCAGATGTACAATCTGATCGCCAATCTGAACGTGAAGGAAAACATTGAAGTCGGAGCGTATCTTTCCGACAATGCGCTGGACATCGATGAGCTGTTACAGACACTTGGACTTTACGAACACCGGTACAAGCTGCCGAACCAGTTGTCTGGCGGTCAGCAGCAGCGTGTTTCCATCGGTCGTGCGATTGTGAAGAACCCGGATATCCTGCTCTGCGATGAGCCGACCGGAGCGTTGGACTATAACACCTCCAAAGAGATTTTAAAACTGATCGAAGATGTAAACAAAAAATATGGAAATACGATCATCATGGTAACGCACAACGAGGCGATCAGAAACATGGCAGATCATGTCATCAAACTTCGTGACGGAGCCGTGCGCCACAACGAGAGGAATGAGCACAAGATTTCAGCAGCAGATCTTGAGTGGTAAGGAGTGTGGCAGTTATGAAAAAGAAAAAAATCAAAAATCCGCTCATCAAGCGTATTCCGCGTGAATTGCTTGGCGACTGGAAAAAATATCTTGTGGTGGCATTATTCCTGATTCTCACGATTGGCTTTGTTTCCGGTATGTATGTTGCAAATGAGAGTATGCTCGTCGCAGCAGATGAAGGTGTGACAAAATACAAGTTAGAGGACGGACATTTTGAGCTGGACGAAAAGGCAGATGAGACGTTACTCGCTGCTATCGAGACAGGAACAAAAGCGGACGTCAAACAGTATTATCTTGACAAAGCAAAAAAAGAGCTGGACGAAAAGCTTGATGAGAAGGCTTACCCGGAAGCCTACGACAAGGCGTGGGATGAAATCGTAAAGGAAATCGATGATAAATATGCTGATGCAGAAGAAAAATATGAGTTAAACGATCCTGATTTTACAGAAGTTCCGGTACAGGTTTATGAGAACTTCTTCCGAAATGAGGAGGAAGATTACAACAACGACGGCGAGGCAGAGGGAACCATCCGCGTTTATGCGAAAAACGATAATGTGGATCTTGCCTGCCTGCTTGACGGAGCATTTCCGGAAAAAGCGGATGAGATCGCAATTGACCGTATGCATGCAGACAATGTTGGCGTCAAAGTGGGAGATGAGATTTCTGTCAGTGGGCAGAGGTTCAAAGTTGTCGGACTGATCGCCTATGTCAATTATGCAACACTGCATGAGAAGTCAACGGATATAATGTTTGATGCAATCAAATTCGATGTGGCTATGGTCACACAGGAAGGATTTGATAGTTTACATAAAACTGTTCATTATTCTTACACATGGAATTATGTGGATACTCCTGCAGATGAAGTGGAGCAGAAAGCAAAATCCGATGATTTCATGAAAGCACTGCTCACACAGGTAGTGTGTGATGACAAAGAGTTAGAGGACTATATGCCACGCTATGCAAATCCGGCTATTAATTTTGCAACGGATGATATGGGTTCAGACAAAGCTATGGGAGGTGTTTTACTGGATATTTTGATCGTGATCATTGCATTTATTTTTGCAGTGACCATCAGCAACACGATCGTGAAGGAGGCTTCTACGATCGGAACACTGAGAGCTTCCGGTTATACGAGAGGTGAACTGGTCAGACATTATATTTCCATGCCGGTGATCGTGACACTTCTCGCAGCGTGCGTTGGAAATATCCTCGGCTATACCGTATTTAAAAATGTAGTTGTCGGCATGTACTATAACAGCTACAGTCTTCCAACTTATCAGACAGTCTGGAACCCGGATGCTTTTTTCAAGACAACAATCATTCCGGTTGTTTTAATGCTTGCGGTCAATCTCGTCGTCATTATAAAAATGATGCGGCATACACCATTACAGTTTTTGCGTCATGATCTGAAAAAAACAAAACGTAAAAAAGCGATGCGCCTGCCAAAATGGAGCTTTTTAAGCCGTTTCCGCCTGCGTATCATGTTCCAGAACGTGACGAATTACCTGATTTTATTTGTGGGGATCTGGTTTATCGGCATTATGCTCGCAATGGCGGTTGGTATGCCGGAGACGCTCGACTATTACAAATCCAATGTTTCAGATATGATGTTCACGAACTACCAGTATGTGTTAAAGTCTTATGAGAATGAGGATGGAGACATTATCACAACGGGCAATAAGGATGCAGAGAAATTCAATATGACATCTCTGCAGCACAAGAGCGATACGCTAGATGAGGAGATTTCTGTCTACGGAATCGAGGATGACAGCCGGTATGTGAAAATCAGTGACCTGTCTGCCCTGAAAGGAAACGAGGTATATATTTCTGCTTCCTATGCAGATAAATACAGTCTGAGCGTGGGCGACACAGTGGTTCTTGACGAAAAATATGAGAACAAACAGTATGAGTTTGAGGTTGCAGGAATCTATGATCACAGTCAGGCGCTGGCAGTATTTCTGTCCAATGAGCAGTATTGTGAAATCTTTGACATGGACAGTGATGCATTCACAGGCTATCTCTCGGATTCAGAGATCACAGATATTGATGAGGATGAGATCGCAACCGTCATCACAGAACACGACATTACGAAAATGTGTGACCAGCTCGATCATTCCATGGGCTCTTATATGACCTACTTCCAGTATCTGTGTATCCTGTTATCCACAGTACTGATTTATCTGCTCACGAAGCTGATCATCGAGAAGAACGAAAATGCAATTTCCATGACAAAAATCCTGGGCTATGAGAACCGAGAGATTGCAAGTTTATATCTGTTGTCCACGACCATCGTTCTTGTGGTGATTGATGTTGTCAGCGTGATTTTAGGTGTCGTCATCATGAAGGTAGTTTGGAGGATCATGCTTTTCTCCTACAGTGGATGGTATGCTTTCCGCATAAGTACGATGGGCTATGTGAAAATGTTCCTGTTTATCCTGATCGGATATCTGCTTGTCATGGTATTGGATTTCAGAAGGATCAAGCGTATTCCGATGGATCAGGCACTGAAAAATGTGGAATAACAGGAAAAATATAACCTGACAGGAGAGCGTAGAAATCACATAAAAATTAAAGTGCACATGGCAATTGTACCATAAAGCAGCTGCCGGAAATGGGAGCATCCACAACCTGGATGTTCCCATTTTGCTTTTCGGTGAGCTCTTTCGCAATGCAGAGTCCAAGTCCAAAGTGTTCTCTGTCGGTATGGGCATCGTCGGCGCGGTAAAATCGTTCGAAAATATGGGATTTCTTTTCCTCTGAAATTCCACATCCGGTATCTTCGAATAGAAAACAAAGCATTTCATTTTCAGCATGGCAGGAGAGTGTCACTTTTCCACCGGATGGCGTGTAACAGAGTGCATTATCCACGATGATGGAAAAAATCTGTTCTGTGCGGTGGATATCGCAGAAGCAGTCCGGGAGAATTTCTTCCGGCAGAGTGAGGTTAAGGTGAATCCCGTTTTTCTTTGCCAGAGGTTCGAATTTTTCATAAATGTCTAAGAGCAGCAAATCCGGCTGACAGGCTTCCGGTTTGATGGTGAGCGTGTCAGCATCAGAGTTTGCGAGCAGCAGCATATCATCAATCAGGCGCTTCATGTGGATGGTCTCTTCGGACATCAGATGGAGAAAGTGGTTTCGTTCCTCTTTATTTGAACATTTTTCAACAGATTCCAAGCCGGAGCGGACAACCGCTAATGGGGTGCGCAGCTCGTGGGAGGCGGAAGCAATGAATTGTGTCTGTTTTTTCTGTGCAGTTTCGACTGGTTCTAACATTTTTCGGATGAAGAAGTGGAAAAAGAGAAACAGCAGTAAAAATGCGGCAATATTTGCAATGATCACGATAATTCTTAACGACAGCATCTGGTGAGACTGTTCGGCGAGCGAGCGCAGGATCAGAAAGTTTAAGTAGCTGTCGCCTTTTGGGATACTGCCGACGGATGCAATGTAGGGAATGTTATCGCCGGAGTTGAACTGATATTCCGTATGCGAGGAAAGCCTTTTATTTTTCGTGAAAAAAGGAGGGTTCCCGGTAAGCTCTTCTGCGGCGAGAAGTGCATTTTCACATAATTGCTCGTCTGCAGTTGTCTGATGATACTGGTCATAAAAGAGTGGAGTCCCATTCTCAAAAAGATAAATCTGGATAGAACTGTTTTCCTGTAACTGGTTTAACCACTGGTGTGAGATGACATCCTGCTCCTGCAAATGGGAAATGACGGAACTTGTTTCTGTGAGAAAAGCGGTTTCGTTTCCCTGCTTTATATTTTTTTCTGCAACAAAAACACACAGAGTACTTAAGGCAAGGAGAATGATCTGTGTGACGCAGGTACAAAATAAGGTGAGTTTGCGATGTAAAGCCTGATAGGTTGTGCCGGAAAAGGTGAAGTGTGGAAACATGAGAAACCTCCTGATAATGTACATAAAGCAGATGGTGAAAAAAGGTATCTGTAAATTGCAATAAGGATAAAATAATTGAAAAGTAACGGCAGCTATACAGAAGCTTCATGATCTTATATGGAAAATCAGGGATCAGGAGGAAGCCAGCGTATATCCGACACCGCGGATGGTTTTTAAGGCAAGCGTGCTTCCAACGTAGGAGAGCCGCTTGCGCAGATAATGGATGTAAGTATCGAGGTTACAATCCTCCACTTCGGCATCCACGCCCCAGACACGGACAAGAAGAACTTCACGGCGGATGACGAGCTCAAAACTCCGCAGAAGAACTTCCAGCAATCTGCCCTCACGGCCGGAGAGCCGGATGGAGCCAGTAGGTCCACTTAGCAGTCTCGCGTTGCAGTCATAACTGATGTCGCAGATGGTAAGTAAATTGTCATCTTCCCATTTGCCGCTGCGTCTGCCGAGGGAGCGGATGCGGGCGGTCAGTTCTTCGAAGGCGAATGGTTTTACAATGTAATCGTCTGCACCGGCATCCAACCCTTCAATCCGGTCGTAAAGTTCGCCGAGGGCGGTGATCAGTATGACAGGCGTGGAAATTCCGGCCTGTCTAGCTTTTTGCAGCACGAGCAGACCATTCATAGTCGGGAGCATGCGGTCGAGCAGGACAATGTCGTGCGCGTCCTGTAAGAAGAGGTCAAGACCGTCTCTTCCATCGTGGCATACATCCACCTCATAAGCCTCCTGCTCTAATTGAAAACGCAGGGTTTCACAAAAATTCAGATCATCTTCGATCAATAAAATACGCATGATAATGTCTCCTGAGATTTATAAGGATGAGTATAGCATAGAAATCTTAGAAAAATCTTTAAATTATAGATTATTTTGAAATGTAACAGTTAAATTATTACTTAGCAGGAGTCTGTATAAATTCAAGTTTTAATTGCATACCAAGTCCCCATGCAAGTTTTTTGACCATACTTAAGCTTGGATTTCGTGTACCATTTTCGATGCGGCTGATATCAGCCTGCGTAATGCCGGTTCTGGCAGATAAATCTTTTTGAGTGAGGTTTTGTTGTAATCGGGCATCAATCATTGCCTGAATAATATCATATTCCGGTTGCAAAGCGTCATATTCTGATTTGATTTCAGGATTTTGCAGGACTTTCTTTTTGTAATCTTTATAATTGCTCATTACGGTGCCTCCATTCATAATCGGTTTTATATTTTTTGGCGAGATCAATAGCGGATTTAGGAGTTTTGGCTGTCTTTTTTATAATCCCATTTGTCAGAATGATTTTTTGACCTATAATAAAAAAATAAAATACTCTGTTAATATCAGAACCATGTTTGGTGCGAAGTTCAAATATTCCATTTTCAAGAGGTTTAGAATAAGGTTCTCTTAATAATGGACCATTTGTTTCTAATAAATCAATTGTCCGTAATGTTTTTGCAAGGAATTTAGGTTCCAGAGAGTCTAAAAAATCCTGAACGGGACATTTACCATCCGCCGTATCATAAAAAATGATTTCGTACAATAGTATTCCTCTTTCCGTTAATATTATAGTATGTTGTAAACAACATATTGTCAAGATATCAATTTTTTTCCTCTGCAAGTTTTTCCATTTTAGCTTTATAAGCCATCAGCCGTAACAGATAATCCGGCATTTTGCGGTTTCCAAGTTCCCAGTCCTGAAGTGTCCGGTAAGGAATCTCAAAATATTCGCAAAATTCTCTGCGTGTCATGCCGGTACTCGTTCTTAATTCAATTAAATATTCTCTGTTATCCATAAAACCTCCTGATATAATATGACATTTGTTTTTGATCCCAAAATATTTGCAATTTCAGCGTAGCATGCACCTGTGGAGGAAGTAACAATCATACACAAAATACACACATTGCGTATAATTTTATGCATTATAACACACGCAAAGCGTACATACAATGCAAAAAATAAAATGAAAGACAACAATTAAAGCCAAATTTAAAGATTTTTCTAAGGTTTCTTCTGTAAGATAAAACCAGAAACGCAAAATGCTACATGTAGAATGCCAAAGCAGAGGAACAGCTGCCTGTTCTGGCTATGGTTGCGAAGCTGCAATCGTAAAAGCAAAAGAAAGATATAATAAAAAAAGAAAAACATAATAAAAAGAAAGGTCATAAAAACAAAATGAAAAATGCAAAGATAAAAAACAGACAAAAACTAAGCATGTTCATTGTCATAATAGTTTTACTTCTTCTGATGACATTGACAGCAGGAATATTCACCGGCTGTGGAAAAAATGCAGGCGGAGGCGTAGATGGAACAGAAAGCAGTGGCACGAATGCTGATGGCAGCGCAGGAGGCGGCAAAGGAAGATTTATTGAATCAAAAGTAGCACTTCCGGAAGAAATCAACAGTATTTTACAATTCAAAGCACTGTCAGATGGAACACTTGAAGTTGTAGGGCAGGATGCAGATTATAGCATCTATGTGGCAAAAAGCAGTGATGGAGGCGGCAGCTGGGAGACAACACCGCTTGAAGATATCTCTTATGGCGATGTCGCAGTCGCAGAGGATGGAACAGTTGCGTTTCTTGATTACACAGAAAACGGATTATGTCCGGTTACAATTGTGGACGCGGACGGAAGCACACATACATTTTCGATTGAAATGCCTGCAGAAGATGCCTTTGTATCAGTTGCAGCATTTGACAGTAACAAACAGCTGATCGTGCGCGATACAGTGGGCGGTTTGTATGGAATTGACTGTACAGATGGAAGCAAAACAGTGACATTTGAAATCGATGAGGATACCTATATTCCTTATTTTGATGTGGTTGGAACGAATTGCTATATCGTCACAAGTGACAAGGTGCTTTGCTATGACACGACAACCGGAAAAGAGACGGACGAGCTGACCGCATTGACGGAGCAGATCTGTTCAGATGATAACCTCGTTTATCGAAATCCCGATACCGGACTTCCGGTGACGTTTGCAAAAGCGGAGAATGATAACAGTATTATTTTTGCAGATTATAAAGGAATTTTCCATTATACAACAGGTGGAGCAGTTGTGGAGGAGCTGGTACAGGGCGAGCAGACTGCATTGAGCAACAGCGGTGCGATTTTTTACGGAGTGTATATGCAGGATGAGACGCATCTTTTTGTGGCAGGAAATAACGGAATGGAGGGTGCGCTCTACAGCTACACCTACGATGCAGACGCGTCTGCCAACCTGAATCAGGAACTCAATATTTATGCATTGCAGGATTCCGATACGCTGCGTCAGGCGGTCACTATTTTCCGTCAGGAGTATGCAGATATTTATGTAAACCTTGAAATTGGCATGACGGATGATAATGGAGTGACGTTAGAGGACGCATTGAAGACGTTGAGCACGGATATCCTGGCAGGAAATGGACCGGATGTGCTTATCTTAGATGGAATGCCGGTGGACAGCTATGTGGAAAAAGGAATTTTAACAGATATCAGTGATGTTGTGGATGAGGTAAAGGCTTCGGATGGACTTGTGGATTCCATTGTGAAAGACAGCACAAAGGATGGAAAGATATATACGATTCCGACACGTTTCTTAGTATCATTTATCACGTCAGATCAGCAGACGGTAGATGCAGGAAAGTCCACGCAGGCACTTGCAGACCGCATCGAAACCCTGGCAAAGGACAAAAGTACGACTTATGTGGTACAGCAGAAGATGGCGGAAGAGTTACTGCTTGATTTTTACAATGTAGATTCCAAAAACTGGGTAAAAGAGGACGGAAGTCTGGATGAAACGAAAGTTTCTGATTATCTGACACAGGTGAAACGTATTTATGATGTGGATGATCACAGCGATATTGAATCCTATGGCAATTTTTTTGAGAGCGGAATGTGCGATGGATACCGTTATGGAACATTAGACAGCATGGATTTATTTGCAGAGAGATGTAAAGTAGAATTTGGAACCATTGCAGATGTCGAGGATTTCCAGTTGATGTTGAGCGCCGGTACGACGGACGGAGCGGTTTATGGGGTGTTGTCGAATGGTGGAACTTCTTCTTATGTCCCATTTTTACAGGCAGGTGTGGTATCTGGAGGCAATGAGGATGCAGGGAAAGCGTTTGTGAAAACATTGCTCGGCAAAGAGGCAGGAGCTTCCAGCAACGGAATCCCGGTGAATGAGGCAGCTTTAAAGGATCAGATCAATGCATTGATGGGATGGACGGAAACAAGTATGGCATTTAACAGGGATGGAAGCGACAAAATGTATACGATTGAATACCGCTCCATGACACAGGAGGAAGCAGATGCGATTTTAGCGCAGCTGGAAGCAGTGGAGCAGTCAGCACTCACAGACCGTACGATCCAGAATCTTGTGATCGAACGGGGAACAAGCTATGTAAAAGGAGAGCAGAACCTCGAAGAAACGGTAAATGAGATCACGAAGAAAGTGAATTTGTATCTTGCAGAGCAGCAGTAAAAAAGGAAGAGGATGGGAGATTGTAGCAGGCTATGAGAAAGGCATGAGGATGAAAAGACATAAAATCAGAAAAAAGCGAAATCCCGGCTGGTATTTTCTGTTGCCCGAATTTCTGGGAGTATCGGTGTTTGGACTGATCCCATTTGCAGATGTGGTGCGGCGCTCTTTTTTCCAGACCGTGGATGGCAGTTTCGTCGGGATCAGTAACTACGTGCAGGTGATAAAAAATGATGCGTTTAATCTTGCAGCGAAAAATACACTGCGTTTTGTGGTCACCTGTATACCATGCCTGTTGCTATTATCGCTGATCCTGGCACTGCTGTTGCAGCAGGTTTTGATTTTGGCAGAGAAAAAGAAAAAACACCGGGATGTGACGATGGAACAGTTTTACCGGGGCAGTGCAGCGGCACTTAAAAGTATGTATCTGCTTCCGATGGCAATCCCGGCGGCAAGTGTGGTCGTACTGTGGAAGATTCTTTTTGACAGCCACGGATTTGTGAACAGTGCGATCCATGCGCTGTCAGGAATGAGCGGAATCGGGCAGATTTTAAACGTTTTGTCGGTGCAGGAGGTAGACTGGATGAACACCGATGCCGCATTTGGAATCCTCGTATTCAGCTATGTCTGGAAATATTTAGGATACGATATTGTGCTCTGGATGGCGGGGCTTTCTGCAATCCCGCAGGGGATTTATGAGGCGGCAGATATGGACGGAGCCGGAAAATGGAAAACGTTTTTCTATATCACACTTCCGAATCTCCGCCCGGTGGCATTTACCGTTGTCATTTTGTCGGTTTTAAATTCATTTAAAGCGTTCCGGGAGGTTTACATGGCAGCAGGCAGCTATCCGCAGGAAAATATTTATCTGTTGCAGCATGTGTTCAACAACTGGTTCCAGACGCTCTCGGTGGATAAGATGGCGGCGGCATCTGTGATGCTCGCGTTTGTAATTGCGGTGTTTGTGCTGTTACTTGAGCGAAGCTGGGAGCGGGAAGGATAATGAACAGGAGACAGCAGATAAAAAGGAAGATGTACAATATAAATATAGAAAGAAGAATTTCATGAAGAGAATAATAATAACATGCATTCTGATTCTGACAGCAGGCTTGTGCCTTGCTCCAGTTCTTTTTCTGCTTGTCGGCACTTTTATGGGAAACCATGAAATCTATACGTGCATCGCACCTGCACTCGGAAAGGGAGATGGGCCTGCTATCTGGCATCTTCTGCCACAATACCCGACGTTGCAGAATGTTGTGGGGCTCCTTTTCGATTCACCAGAATATTTTCAGATGTTCTGGAACTCGATTTTTTACACGGGGGCAATTCTGGCAGGGCAGATGCTTTTTGGCATGCCGGCAGCGTGGGGGCTGGCGCGGTATTCTTTCCGCGTAAGAAAAACAGTTTACCGGCTGTTCATTCTCGTGATGATGATGCCGTTTCAGGTCACGATGTTGTCGCAGTATCTGGTGTTAAACCGTCTGGGAATGCTGGACAGACCGCAGTCAGTCGTTTTGCCCGGAATTTTTGCAACGTTTTCCGTCTTTATTATGTACCGCTTTTTCCGTGGAATACCGGAAAATGTCATGGAGGCGGCACGTATGGACGGGGCGGGAGAATTCCAGATTTTTTTGCGGATAGGCATACCGCTTGGAAGTCCGGGCATCCTGTCGGCACTGGTATTTTCGTTTTTGGACTGTTTTAGCATGTTAGAGCAGCCGATGACGTTTTTGAAAACAAAAAGTCTCTGGCCGTTGTCACTTTTTCTGCCGGAGATCACGAGCCGGAACGCAGGATTTTCACTCTGTGCATCACTGGTGACGATCCTGCCCGCGATGTTTGTTTTTCTGGCAGGACAGGACTATCTGGAGCAGGGAATTGCGATGGCGGGAGCGAAGGAATAGTGCAGGAGCAGAATGTAATTGAGAATATGAAAAATATAAGAAAAAACAAAAATTCGGAAAATGAAATAGCAGTAACCGGAAAATCGGGAATTTTCTGGTTAAAAGGGCTGGCTGGTTTACTTGCGGTCATGCTGGTTTTCACGATTGCATCGCGGGTGGTGGCATCCATCACTGTCCCACAGGTAACGGCATCAGCTCCGTCATCCGGAAAGATCGAGCACACGGTTATGGCATCGGGAACCGTGGAGGCAGGCGGCGAGAAAGCGATTGTCACAGAGGAAGGAATTCTGGTTGCACAGGTCAATGTGCATACGGGAGAAAGCATCGGGGAAGGAGAAACTCTTTTTGCACTTGATATGGACAGTCTGGAAGATCAGATTTATGAGCTGCAGAACCAGATCAAAAAGCTTCAGCTTGAAAATGATTCCCTGAAGAAAAATAAAGCGCAGGCAGACGCAAAGCAGCAGCTGGAGTTAAAGCGTGCGCAGGAAGATTATGAGGAAACGATAGCGAAGAATACAGTTTCCGATGGGAAGGCAAATGAGGCATTGCAGAAAGCGGCGGATGCGAAAAGTCAGGCAGAGAAGGAATTAAACAGTGCGAAGGATGCACTCGCACAGGCGGAGAAGGAGCTGAATGCAGTCAAAGAGGAACTGCAAAATGTGAAGGATGCAGCTGCGGCAGAGCAAAGTAAAAATACCGCAGATCAGACAGGCGAAGCAGAAAAGAAAGATACAAATTCAACCATAACACAGAAGCTCCAGCAGTTAGAAGAAGCTGTGCAGGAAAAGCAGAACACATACGACACAATTCAGGCAAAAGTTACTGAAAAGCAGGCGGCACTTGACTCTGCCAGCGTCGCATTAGAGGAGAAGCAGGAACAGCTGGAATCCAATACAAGTACTGCAGAGGATGCAAAGAAAGCCGCAGAGCGTGCGGTAGAAGATGCAGGTCTGTCTGCAGACATCGATCACACGCAGGAAATCAACGCCATTTCTTTAGAGCAGTTCCAGAAACAGTTAGAAAAGCTGAAAACCCTAAAGCAGCAGAACGGAGAGATAACTGCACCATCCTCCGGGATTATTACAAAAGTATGTGTGGAAACCGGGCAGAAAACAACAGACACGGCGGCAGTTGTCATGAGCGATGAGCAGAGTGGACTTTTTTTTACTACGACAACGGACAGCAAAAACAGGGAATATCTCTCAGTGGGAGATAATGCAACGATTACCGGTGTCGGTAAGGAAACGTCTGATTGCAGCATTGTTTCCTTGGAAACATCGAAAGACGGAAGCAGCATAAAAGTGTTAATTGCTATGCAGGGGGATGATTTCTTGCCGGGTGAGAGCGCACAGATGACTGCCACAAGAAAATCGGAAAGCTATGATTACCTTGTGCCGGTTACAGCCGTTTGGCAGGAAAATAACAAAGCGTATGTGTTACTCTTAGAGACGGAAAATACAGTGCTCGGAGAGCAGTATATCGCGAGGAAGGCGGAAGTGCAGATTTTAGATAAAAACAGCAGTTATGCAGCGGTAAGCGGAAACTCACTGAGTGCGGACTGTCAGATTATCACAGATTCTGATCGGACGGTTGGAAACGGGGATGTTGTGCGGATGACGGAGTAAGGACAGAACAATGAAAAAAATAAGTTACGGAAAAGGGATTGCAAGTCTGGCTTTTGGATTATTTGGAGCTGTATTTTTGGTATTTGCATACGTCTATCATAATAAAACGGAGGATTTCTCCAATATCATCACAATCCAGTCTGGGGAAGACAAGTTTACCCAGAGCGAAATATCGTCAATCCGGCATGATACGGCATCCGCAGAGACATTCACAGCGTGGACAGAGCGGAAAAATCAGGTAGTGAAAGCCGTTATAAACGAACGTAGCAGTAACGTGGATATCCTGCTACTCTGTGGAGATTCCCACTCCGTCCTTCCGTGGGGAAAAAATCTGCCGGAAAGCGACACAGAGGGCTGCATCCTAGGTGCATCCTTAGCGGAGCAGTTGTTTGGTGGAACAGAGGTGGAAGGACAGCAGATCCTATACAACGGAAGAGAGCTTACTGTGCGCGGTATCGTAAAAGAACCACAAAATATAATGCTATGTCAGAGCGTTGCAAACGATGAGACAGCTTCCGGAACACAAACTGGAAGCAACGGAAACCAGCAGACAGGCTCATCAGAAAATAATCAACAGGAAATCTGCTATGACAAAATCAGTCTGCTCTATACAGACAAGTCGAAAGCGATTAACAGGACTGCGGCAGAATTTATCAGCAGATATGGATTAGACGGTCAGATCCTTCATTACGAATACAAACGAAATCTAAGCTGGTTTACAGACTTAATTCCGGGAAAATGGTCCGATTTTTCCGGTTGGAAGGAGAATTTGAAAACACTGCAGAGTGATGAAAAAATATTAAAGCAGTGCGAGAAGAGCACGGTCGAAAGCCTTTATTTGGAATGGATCTGGAAAAGAAACAATTGTTTCCTGATGTGTCTTGTTATGGCAGAGTTGTTATAATAGCTCCAGAGGTGGTATATAAGTGAGAGGGGCACTGAAACTTGTAATTTGAAATACGTTATGTTAGTATAAATTACGTCAGTGAACATTTCTCACTGATACAGTTTTTAAATAACAGTATATTTTAAAAGTAAGACTCCGGAGGTTATCAAATACATGAGACATTGATATTTTTCTAATTCAATGATGGAAAAACTGGCAGAGATCAAAGACGGCACAGTTTTTAGATCAGGTTACAGACAGATGTAATCTTTTTTTGTTACAAAAAAGAAGATCAGTCAACTGATTACGAATTAGAAAAAAAGGAGATATCTCATGAAAAAATTAAAATTTGATAGTTATGATGGAGTCTGTTTTTTGAATGGACTTGTCTTTTTTGCGCCGGTTGCGTTGCTGGTAAGAACGCAGGCTGGTGTGTCAGAACACGTATTTTTCCTCCTTCAGGCATTATTGTCTGGCGTGATTTTTCTGGGGGAAATTCCAACAGGATTTATAACAGATAAAATTGGATACCGGAAATCCCTGATCCTGGCACAGGTGTTGCTGCTTGGCGCGAGAAGTTTATTGCTTGCAGCCTTTGTGAGCCGGTCGCTTGCACTGTTCGTCGTGGAGGCAGTTGTAGAGGGAATTGCGGCGTGCTTTACCTCCGGGACGGGAAGCGCGTATTTGTACGCTCTGTATGGAGAAAACGGATATCTTGCAAAAACGGCACACGCAGGAAATTTCGGAACAGCAGGTTTTATCATCAGTACAGTTGCGTATGCCGGGATTTATAAAATAAGCGGTATGGAAGGTTTACTGATTACAACTGTAGTCATGGATGTTATAGCGGTTGTGTGCTCGTTCTACCTGAGAAGTGAAAGCAGTAAAGCGGTAATTGCAGACAGGAAGGAAGTACAGATTTTAGCGATATTTAAAAATGAAAAAGCATTCCTGTTTGTGATTTCGCTGGCAATTTTCAGTATCGCATGGCTTCTGATCAACTTCTTTTACGTGGAAAAAATTGAAAACTGCGGATTGCCGGTAGAATGGATGTCATTGATCATTTTGAGCTATTCAGCCGTACAGATGCTGGCAGAACCCATTTTAGGAAAATTGTCTGACGGAAAAAACGGAAAGTCCAGTAGGGAAAAACTGCCCGCAGTTACAGCTGCCACAGCAGGGGTGGCATTTCTTCTTTTTGGAGTGGTAAAATTCAGGGCAGCCGTACTGCTTCTAATGCTGATATTGCCGTTGCTTTTAAATCTTCCGGAATATCTGCTGATGGATCTGGAAAATCAGTTTGTGGACGAAGCGGAGTGTGGCAGCCAGCGTGCGGCAATGCTGTCTGTACTTAATATGGGCGTGAATCTGGTGGAGATTCTGACGCTGTCAGCCTCAGCATTTTTGACGAAAATCGGAATCCAGTGGTGCTTTGTGTTTGTGGGATGCTTTCTGATGGCGATAGCGCTTCTATTTGCCAGAATACAAAAATAGAAGGAGCGAAAACCGCTTCCTCCTATCAAAATGATCCGTAATTTTACCACAGACCTAATACGTGTTGCATCAGCAAACTCATACAGGTAATACCGATCCAGCAGCTGAATCCAAGAAGCAAAGGTTTGGCTCCTGTTTTCACTAATTTCACAATATTGGTATTCAGACCAATTGCACTCATGGCAAGAACGATGAAAAACTTGCTCAAAGTTTTTAGCGGATTGAAAACAGCTGCTGGAACACCGAAGTTCACTGCTATTGTTGTAATAATGGATGCAATTATAAAATAGAGAATGAACATCGGAAAAATCTTTTTAAAATCCACTTTATTATGATCCGTTTGTTCCCTTCTGGTTCGAAGAAAAGCAAGGACAAGCGTGATTGGAATAATTGCCAGTGTTCTTGTAAGTTTTACGGTGACAGCTTTATCCAAAGTCGCCGAACCAAGGTTGTACATGGAATCCCAGGTGGAGGCAGCAGCGGTAACGGAAGAGGTGTCATTCACAGCAGTTCCGGCAAAAATACCGAAAGCTTCTCCGTTTGTCTGGGAAAAACCGAGAACGGTGCCAAGCATAGGAAAAAATAAAGCGGCAAGCATATTGAAAAAGAAAATGACAGAAATTGATTGTGCAACTTCCTCGTCATCAGCGTCAATGACAGGAGCAGTAGCTGCAATTGCGGAGCCGCCGCAGATTGAGGAACCTACACCGATGAGTGTGGAGATTTTTCCGGGAACATGAAGGATTTTATGTAATACCCAGGCAACAACAAGGGATGTTGTGATCGTTGCAAGAATGATTGGAAGCGATTGTTTTCCTGTCTGCAGGATGACAGAGAGATTCATTCCAAAACCAAGTAAAATAACAGCATATTGCAGGATTTTTTTTGACACAAATGTGATGCCGCTCTGCAGAGCAGATTTATCTCTGACCAATAATGTAATGACCATTCCTAGGAGGATCGCAAAGACAGGACCACCTACAATTGGGAAAATTTTTCCTAAAATCCAGCTTGGAATCGCGATTATCAGGCATAACAGCACACCTTTCCAATTTTTCTTAATAAAATTCATATTCATAACCTCACTAAAAATATTTTGATTCTTACGGGTTCCTATGATAGCATAAACACATAGAGATGAAAAGTAACAAGTTATAGACAATTGCGAAACTCCTCATACTCTTCTTTCAATTGTTCAAAATCAACAAAATTTTCGAAAACACGCTTTCGCTACGTGTCGCTGGTAACGGTACTAAGAAGCCAGTCACAACTTACGTTGCACCTGCCTTCTAAGAACCGACCGCTCCCCAGTGTCTTCTCAAGCTTTTGTTAATTTTTCACAATTCAATTTAGATTTTCATGAGTTTCGCAATTGTCTAAGTAGCAAGCTAAAATAAAAGGAGCAGTTATGCAGGAAAAAGGAAAGAAAAAAATCATAGATAATGCGGGAGCATTGCAGAAAAAATACACATGGAAATCAGAGAAACAAAAAAAGAAACTGGCAGCAGCCTGTCCGTATGCAAAAAAATGTGGCGGCTGTGATTATCAGGGAATGTCCTATGAACAACAGCTGCAGGAAAAACAGACCTATGTGCGCAAAAACATTGGGGATTACTGTAAAGTCCTGCCGATTATCGGAATGGAAAATCCGTATCATTACAGAAATAAAGTACACGCAGTGTTTGATGTGGAGCGCAGGGGAAAACATACAAACGGAGGCAGACGTACCGCAGGAAACGGACATGCAAAGGCGGCACCGGGCGGCGTGATCTCCGGTGTATACAAGGCCGGAACCCATGAGGTCATCAACATTGATTCCTGTGAGATCGAGGATGAGCTTTCAAGCGCTATCATCCGTGATATCAGAGGACTTTTACATTCATTTAAAATAAAAACTTATGATGAGGACACCGGATACGGTCTGCTCCGGCACGTTCTCGTGCGCCGTGGTTTTCACAGCGGCGAGGTGATGGTAGTGCTGGTGCTCGGTTCCCCGATTCTTCCATCCAAAAACAATTTTGTGAAAGCATTGCGGAAGCTTCATCCTGAAATAACTACAGTTGTGGTTAACATAAATGATAAACAGACCAGCATGGTTCTTGGAGAAAAGGAAACTGTTATTTATGGAAAAGGTTATATTGAGGATACGCTCTGTGGCTGTACCTTCCGTATTTCGCCAAAATCATTTTATCAGGTGAATCCGGTACAGACAGAGATCCTTTATAACAAAGCAATCACATATGCGGGACTGACCGGAAAAGAGAAAGTGATCGATGCATATTGTGGAACCGGAACGATCGGTCTGATCGCTGCGTCCCAGGCAAAAGAAGTGATCGGCGTGGAGTTAAACCGTGATGCTGTGAGGGATGCGGTCATCAATGCAAAACGGAACAATATCAAAAATGAACAGTTTTACAATGCAGATGCCGGAAAATTTATGGTAGAGCTTTCTGAGCAGAACAAAAAAGTGGATGTCGTATTCATGGATCCACCGAGATCGGGAAGTGATGAGGCATTTTTATCCTCAGTAGTAAAACTTGCACCGAAAAAAGTGGTCTACGTGTCATGCAACCCTGAGACACTTGCGAGGGATTTAAAATATCTCACAAGACATGGATATCAGGCTGTCGAGTGCCAGCCTTGCGACATGTTTCCATTTACGAAACATGTGGAGGCAATTTGTCTTTTGTCAAAGAAATTTTGATTTGTGTGGATATGCGAGCCTTTTTCGAGACAATGATTGAGAGAAAAAAGAAAGTATTAGGATGAATTAAGAAAAACTTGTAAAGATATATTGTAAATGATACAATATCCGAAAAGTCGGAAAAAGAGGCTGTATCATGAATATATACGAAAAGATTTTTGCAAGACTAGAAGAAATAAATATGAGTCAGATTGAACTGTCCCGAAGGACAGGCATTGCTACTAGTACAATTAGTGATTGGCGAAAGAAACAGATAAATCCACAGGCAGACAAGCTAGTTGCGATTTGTAAGGCACTGGATATGTCGCTTGTTGATTTACTGTGTGATGAAGAAGATAAGAAGAATGAATTTTCAAGAGCAGACTATGTAGTTGGCGAGCAGTTTATAATTGATAGTATTATGATGTCTTCTGGAGAAATGAAAAGACGAGTATTCAGTTATCTCGAACGATGGATACGAAAGCAAGAAATTAAGCTGCCAACAGGTAATATTTCCGTCATATCAGATGCAGAAGGGAAAAAAGTTGTTGTTATTAACGATCTTAGATTTAAGAGAAGCAAAAATGTTGACTGGAATATGGTAGAGAATTATTTGAAAGAATATATAGGCTCTTGTACAGAAATCCTTGACACAAATGAATTGATTTATATTGGGAGTGACTTCCCCGATGAGTACTCGCATTCAAAAGATACCAAGGTATTAAGAGGACCAAATGAATATGCAAAAGCGAATGCTTCTGTGGCAATTAGGGAGTTGATTCAAATTGCTGCTAATAAGACTTTTTCAGAAAATAAAAAAAGTAAGCACAATAGTAAAGCAAAGTATGGATGGTATCGCTATGATACTAGATTTGCTGTTCCTAAATACAATAATGATGGTGAATTAACAGGATATAATATTTTTAAAGGCAGAATGGTAATAAGACATGCCCAAGATAATAAATTATATTTATATGATATTTTGAGAATAAAAAAAGAAACGAGTGAGCCGCATGAGTAAAAACTGTACGGTTGAAAAACTCATTTCCTGCGATTTATACTATATCAAAATAGTGTAGTTGTCAATCCGAATTTTCAGAAAATATGCAAAGTGCAATTTAGAGGGATACATCCTTTTCTATGCCTTTTTGTGACAAAGCAAGAGTCATTGCTGCCTCGTATATTTAACCATTTTCCCCACGTATAATAATAATATCATTCAATTTCAAAATCGTGTCTTTTTGCGGAAGCACAGGTAGCAAGTGTTGTGATCGGGTAAATATCACCGTAACCGACGGTGAGAAGCGTTGACATGCTCCACCAGATACCGCTGAAAGCGTTGCGGAATACCTCAGGCTGTGCATCGTGTTCTACGCTGTACATGCACAGACTGCTGGCGAGCATGAGAATCAGCACAATAAAAACAGAGGAGATGATCTGATTTCTTTTTTCATATAAAACAGTTGTGATTACGTTGAAAGAGTCATGTTTGGCATTCAGACGGAACAGGTGGAAAACTCTTGCCACGCGCAGCATACGGAAAATGACAAACCCGGACAGGAAAAAAGCAGGAATGATCGTGAGCAGATCCACAATACCGTCAAAAGAAACGAGGAAACGGATCGTGGCTCTGGACTTGCTCATTCCCGGATACAGATAATTTGCAGTCCAGATACGAAGGGCATATTCAATACAGAAGATAAAAACTGTCACAGCCTCCACAACAGAGAACAGTCCTGAAAAAGATGCCAACTGGTCAAAAGTCTGTAAAAAAGTGACAAGAATATTGCAGACAATGGTGATTGTGATAAAAATATCAAATAATAACGTGGTTAGTATATCACATTCCGTTTAAAATCACAAAAAAGATGATTTTTAGAAAAAGGTCTGTTATGATTAAGAAAATAATGTGTTTTTATATGTAAGCATAAGAGGAAATGACATGATAACAACAGTTTTATTAGATTTAGATGATACCATTCTTGATTTCCACAAGGCAGAAAAGGAAGCGCTGAAAAAAGCACTGCAAAAAGTTGGAGTGGAGCCAACAGAAAAATTGCTGGCGAGGTACAGTGAGATCAATCAGGCACAATGGAAAAAGTTAGAACTCGGTGAGTTGACGCAGGAGGAAGTGAAAATAAGCCGTTACCGGATCTTTTTTGAAGGATATGGGATAACAGCTTCGCCGGAAGAAACTGCGAAATGTTACGAGCAGAATCTTGCATATGAACACGAAAAAGTGGACGGCGCGCTTGAACTTTTACAGGAATTGCACGGTAAGTACAGACTGTATGCTGCATCCAATGGAACTTATGAAGTGCAGAGAAGGCGTATTGAGGAATCTGGGATTAAACCATATTTTGAGGACTTTTTTATTTCAAAAAAAATTGGATTTCATAAGCCGGATAAAAAATTTTTTGATTATTGTTTTACACATATTCCTGATTTTAAGCTGGAAGAGAGTGTCATTGTGGGAGACAGTTTATCCTCAGATATTCTTGGTGGAAAAAATGCAGGTCTGACTACAATCTGGTATCAGAGAGACAGAAATATAACAGATCATGGTACGATCCATCCGGATTACCGTATTTTTGAATTGAGTGAACTGCCGGATTTATTAAAAAAATTGAAATAGAAGAGAAAATGCAGGAACAGAGATAAAAGCAAAGTACAGCAACAGAAATAAATGGAATAAATCACAGTAATGTGCTAAAATAAGAGAAATCATGGTTCAAATTCGAAATATGGAATGTCAGCAATCACAAAATAGAAAATCATTACGAACCATATTTTTGACATTGGGCAGCAGGAAAGGATAGTTTTATTATGGAAGAAAAGACAACAATGGAAATCACAAACGATAGATTAGAGGAGGCAATCAAAGATTACGCAGCAGACAGGACAAAAGAAAAGCTTACAGCAGTCTTAAATCTGCTTCGTCCGACAAAACTGTTAGTTCCGGCAATGTTAAAAGCACCGGATCAGCCAACTCCCTGCTTTTTAAAGAGCGGTGCCGGCGAACAGTATTTTGTAGTGTACACCTCCAAAGAGCAGATGGCAAATGCACCAAAAAGCCAGGCACTCTTAAGTATGCCATTTCCGGCATGCAACAGCGTTGCCGTAAAACCGGAATTGAATTTAAGCGGAATGGTCATCAATCCATTTACCGATAATCTGGTATTGAAGATTGAACTGATCCAGAAATTGCATGAGGCAGATGAGAAAATGGCAAAACAGCCAAAGCAGATCAAAATGACACCACAGCAGTTTCAGGCATTTGTGAAAAATCAGACAGAATTTTCTGTGATTCCAAAGCGCTTGTATACAGAAAAAGCGGAATTCGTGCAAAAACTCTGCGATGAGAAAGAGGCATTCGTCAATGAGCTTTTTGCGGCAGCATTCAAAGAGCCAAAACTTTATCCATATACAGAGGATGATTATTCCGTTATGGCATTGGATATTTCAGAGGATCTGACACTTATCCGCGTGGATCTTCCGGATAAAGGATTAGTGCCGCCACTTTGCTACAGAATCTATATTACATACAATCCATTAAAAGATGAGGCGCATTATTATACGATCGAGATGACAAAAGAGAAGGATGTAAGACTTCTCGGCGGCGTGACAGAGGATGCAAAACACGTCAGCTATGGAAATGCACCGGTGGAAGGCGCAGAACTTCAGGAGATCATGAATCTCGCAAAAAATCCTGGGGAACTGACAAGTTAATTTGAAGTTTGGATTTAAACTGCCACTTGCAGGTTATGTTACGGATTTTTACAGCCTGCAAGCGGCAGTTTTTAAGTGAAACGCTAATTAATGCATGATGATATCCGCATATTGTCCGCGCACTACGGAGAGCAGTGCATCCGGATTGACGGTAATGGAGGTTCCGATACGTCCACCGCTGATATAGATTTTGTCAAAATTTCTGGCGCTGTCATGGAGAACGGTAGGAAACTGTTTTTTCATGCCAAGGGGAGTGCATCCACCACGTACATAACCGGTAATGGCGGTGATATCTTTTACGTGGATCATTTCTACGGATTTTTCACCGACTGTTTTTGCGGCAACTTTCAGATCAACTTCCTCTGCGATCGGCAGTACAAAAACATAATATTGTTTACTTTTTCCCTGCATGACAAGTGTTTTAAAAGACTGCTCCACCGGAGCTCCGGTGGCTTCGGCTGTGTGAAGCCCATCAATGAATTCGTCACATTCATAATTGATAATTTCATAAGGTATTTTATTTTTGTCAAGAATGCGCATGGCATTCGTCTTTACTTCTTTTCCCATGGTAATTTATTTCCTTTCAGATTGTTTTGCAAATTATGATAATTCTTTCCACTGTAGTCTAATCAAGACATGTTTGTATGTCAAGAAATTAACGATTTTTTTATCTTTTTATACTTCTTTCATAAGCTGTATATTTACCGGAACCCAAAAGAATGGTATGATATTCGTTATAAAAGAAACAGCAATGACAAAAATTTTTGTTAAAGAGAGAGGATAGAAAAATGAAAGAGACATTAAAAAGAATAAAAGCGGATGTCATTTTATCAGCGTTATTGTGTGTAGCACTTGGAGTAGTTTTGATCATCTGGTCAGATGAGACAATTAGTGCAATCTGTATGCTGCTTGCATTTGGCTTAATTGTTATGGGTGTTGTAAATCTTGTGGGATATTTTACAAATCACAGACTGACATCTTTTAACGGAATGCTTGGTCTGATCCTGGTTTTAGTAGGTATCTGGCTGTTTGCAAGACCGGAGTACATCGCTATGATCATTCCGATCGTTATCGGTGTTATGCTGGCAGTCCATGGGATCAGCGATATCAAAATGGCTTTTGAGACAAAGGCAAACGGTTATGAGAAGTGGTGGAGTCCAATGATCCTTGGAATTATCAGCCTTGCACTCGGCGTTATCTGTATCGTAAATGCATTTGGGGTTGTGAGCCTTGCAATGAAATTTATCGGAGTCGCATTGATCTATGATGGAATCTCTGATCTGTGGATCGTTTCAAGAACCGCAAAAGCTGCAAAGGCTATGAAGCAGGAGGCGGATGCGCTTGACGTAGACTACAAAGAAGTGGATGATTAAACCGGAGTTTCACGGGCGTAGTGCTGCAGATTCTGTAGTGCTTTCTTAGGGCTTGAAGGGCAGATATAAGCGTCCTCTCACAAGTCGTGATTTTATAGGTTTATAAAAAGAAAAACGGTACAGACGAAATATGATATTCCTGTTCGCCGGGCATTTCGTCTGCACCGTTTTTCTTTTATTTACGCTGTGAATGACTTGTGGGAGGACGCTTATACATGCCCAATCAACGCTATGAATTGCACTACAGAATCTGCCAATTTACGTTATGGAACTCACGGTTATGAGATGGATGCCTATGAGGGAATGGCAAAAATTATAGATGATGTAAAAGTTGCGGTCTGTCCAG
>ULVE01097048.1_pt1 | contig 39398 bp, 36 predicted proteins | sample 1959161 | NCBI WGS metagenome assembly ULVE01 (sample SAMEA4835778, study PRJEB28245) | human gut metagenome | biome: gut microbiome; material: fecal sample | place: Denmark | collected 2008
GCGGCGGAAATAACTGCCACGCCGACACGATTAGTAATCGTACACCCGCACGATTACTAATCGTCACGCTGTACGATTACTAATCGTGTCGGCAATGCAGTTATATGAACCGGAATAAGCAACGGGCACAACCAGCCTACACGATAGGAACACACCACAAAAGACACAGCGTATCACAGAAGGAATCATGGTTTTTCCGAAGATTTTCCCTACCTTTGCCTTCCGGTAAAGAACTATTAATCTTAAAAGGTATATGAATAACTTTATGTTTTATAGCCCCACCGAGTTTGTCTTCGGAAAAGACACCGAACTGCAAACTGGTGCATTGGTGAAAAAGTTTCACGGGACAAAAGCGTTGATTGTATACGGCGGAGGCTCGGTGGTAAAGAGCGGCTTATTGAATAAGGTAAAGCAATCGCTGGACGAAGCGGGCATTGCCCACATTGAATTAGGAGGCATACAACCCAACCCCACCGACCCCAAAGTGTACGAAGGTATCGAACTGGGAAGACGGGAAAACGTGGATTTCCTGCTCCCCGTAGGTGGAGGCTCGGTCATTGATACAGCGAAAGCTATCGCAGCCGGAATCCCTTACGAAGGTGATTTTTGGGACTTCTTTATCGGGAAAGCCATACCCCAAGCCGCCCTGCGCATCGGTGTGGTGCTCACGATTCCCGCTGCCGGAAGCGAAGGGTCGGGCAACTCGGTCATCACGAAAGTAAATGGATTGAAAAAACTTAGCCTCCGCACTCCCGAAGTACTCCGTCCGGCTTTTGCCGTAATGAATCCGGAAGTGACTTATACCCTGCCGGCATGGCAAACGGCAAGCGGCGTCACCGACATGATGGCACACATCATGGAACGCTACTTCACCAATACGACAGATACGGAAGTGACCGACCGCTTAGGTGAAGGCACACTGAAAGCCATCATCAAAGAAGCACGTATCGTCATGAAAGAGCCACACAACTACGATGCGCGTGCCAACATCATGTGGGCAGGTACCATTGCGCACAATGGCATCTGCGGTACCGGATGCGAAGAAGACTGGGCATCGCACTTCATGGAGCACGAAATAAGCGCACTGTATGACGTGACCCACGGAGCAGGACTTGCCGTCGTCTTCCCTGCCTGGCTGACTTACATGGCAGACCACAATGTAGGCAAGGTCGCCCAATTCGCCGAACGGGTATGGGACGTTCCGTCCTCGGCCGACCTGAAGGCCGTAGCCTTGGAAGGCATCGCCCGCTTCAAGGCATTTCTGCATGAGATAGGCATGCCCGTCACTTTGAAGGAATTGGGCATCGAACACCCCGACATCGACTTGTTAGTGGCCCATCTGCACGAAAACAAAGGCGAACTGGTAGGCAATTATGTCCGTCTTGACCGCCAGGCAAGCCGAACGATTTACGAAATAGCGAACGGTTCAACCAACTTCTAACCTGTAAAAATATGAGATTCGACAATTCAACCATCCGGAGGCAAGACCGGACCCTGGAACAGGAACGGGCCTTTGAAATATTGAAAGACGGTGAATACGGCATCCTCTCCATGCGCTCGGAAGACGGAAATGGAGCATACGGCATTCCGCTCAGCTATGTATGGGACCGCGGTAACTCCATCTATATCCATTGCGCACCGGTAGGGCGAAAGCTGAAATGCATCGACGCTTGCCCCCAGGTTTCTTTCTGCGTAGTAGGAAAGACCCAAGTAATCCCCGGACAATTCACGACCGCATACGAAAGTGTAGTGCTGCAATGCTCCGCGCATCACAGTTTGCATGAAGCCGAACGTATGTCCGCGCTCTCGCTTCTGCTAAGCAAGTATTGTCCCGATGACAAGATACGCGGTATTGAATATGCCCAAAAGTCGTTCCACCGCACGGAAATCATCCGGTTAGATATCGAGACCGTAAGTGCAAAGAGCAAGAAGACGAATGTAGTTAATAGTTAACAATTAATAGTTAATAACGCAACGACCAACGGAAATAGCACCGCTATTAATTATTCACTATTAACTATTCACTAAGGGAAATCCCTATCACAAATAGGAATCTCCCCTACCCGATTTAGGAAAAACAATTTGCCGGAACGAAGCGGAACGCTTATCTTTGTCATACGAAATCAAAACAAAAAGGAGGCTATTATGAAGACGAAGAAAAACGCATTGTACCGCATATTTTTCCTGTTGGCAATGACATTGGCATTCACGTCTTGCGAATACGTAGGATTGGGAGTCGAATTTGGAAACGGGACAAACAATTACCGGGAACGCACCGACTATCTGTGTAGCCGGATATGGGTAGACGAATGGTATGACGATTACGATACTTATTATTACCAAGAGCTACGTTTCTACCCGGACAATACAGGCGAAGATTACCTCTACAAGCAAGACCGCTACGGGAACAGGGAAGAATCAAGCCTGCGATTCGGTTGGGACTGGTGGAACGTATCTTACACAAGTCTTCGCCTTACTTACCGCGACGGATACTCGTACATGGACAACATCCAGATGGGAGGCAACCAGCTGAACTGCCTGTTCGACAATTATCCGGCTTACTTTACCGGGAAATGAAAATTTTTATCGAACACAGAGACACGGAGACACAGAGCTTGTTATTTTCCCTCTGCGTCTCTGTGCCTCTGTGTTCCAACGAACATCAAACAAATAACAATAACAATGAAATCAAACTTAATGACCATGACCGCCGCCATGCTGCTTGCCGCAAGCGGACAAGCCAGTGCCGGCACACCGACTGAAAAACCTTTCATCGGGAAACAAGAAATAATCCTTAAAGACGGACGGATGACCCCCGAAGCGCTTTGGGCAATGGGACGCATCGGAAGTACAAGCGTATCACCCGACGGAAAACAAATCGCTTACACCGTATCGTATTACAGCGTGAAAGACAACGCCAGCCATACGGTCATCTACGTAATGAATGCCGACGGAAGCGATAACCGCCTGCTCACCACATCCGCTGCCAGCGAAAGCGAACCTACCTGGATAAAAGGAGGTACGAAAATCGCCTTCCTCACCGCACAAAGCGGAAGCAACCAGCTATGGGAAATGAACCCCGACGGCACCGGACGCAAGCAACTCTCGGAATACAAAGGAGACATTGAGGGCTTCAAGTTCTCGCCCGATGAAAGCAAAGTGCTTTTCATCGCACAAGTGAAATACGGCGAACGTACTTCCGACCTCTATCCCGACCTCGACAAAGCAAGCGGACGGGTGATAGACGACTTGATGTACAAACATTGGGACGAATGGGTAGAAACAATCCCGCATCCGTTTATCGCCGATTTTGACGGGAACAAAACAGGTGAAGCTACCGACATCCTTGCCGGAGAACCTTACGAATCGCCGATGAAACCTTTCGGAGGCATCGAACAACTGGCATGGAGCAACGACTCGAAACAAATCGCTTACACCTGCCGCAAGAAAACGGGCGTGGCGTATTCGCAATCTACCGACTCGGACATCTACCTTTATAATATAGAGACCCGCCAGACCCGCAACCTGTGCAAAGAAGATGCCACCGACAAGAACATGGGTTACGACACCAATCCGAAATTCTCGCCCGACGGCACCCGTATCGCCTGGCAAAGCATGGAGCGCGACGGATACGAAAGCGACCGCAACCGTCTCTGCATAATGAACCTGAGCACCGGCGAAAAGACTTACGTCACCGAAGCTTTCCAGTCGGGCGTGGATGATTATTGCTGGGCACCCGATAGCGAGACCCTTTATTTCACGGGCGTATGGCACGCCACCAGCATGATTCACAGCACCAACCTGAAAGGCGAGGTAAAACAACTCACCGAAGGGATGTACGACTATGCATCGGTGAAGATGCTGAACGACAAACAACTGCTCACCATGCGCCATTCGCTGAGCGAAGCCGACGAACTCTTTACGGTCGACCTGAAGAAAGAACACAAAGTGACCCGCATCACTTCGGAAAACGACCATATCTTCAACCAACTGAAGAAAGGCAAGGTAGAACCACGCTGGACAAAGACGGTAGACGGCAAAGATATGCTTTCGTGGGTGGTTTATCCCGTCGATTTCGACCCGAACAAGAAATATCCTACCCTGCTCTTCTGCGAAGGCGGACCGCAAAGCCCCGTCAGCCAATTCTGGAGCTACCGCTGGAACCTGCAAATCATGGCAGCCAATGACTATATCATCATCGCCCCGAACCGCCGCGGACTGCCGGGCTTCGGCATGGAATGGCTGGAGGAAATCAGCACCAACTACGGCGGGCACTGCATGGATGATTACCTGAGTGCGATAGACGACATCGCCAAAGAACCTTACGTAGACAAAGACCGCTTGGGCTGTGTGGGCGCCAGCTTCGGAGGCTATTCGGTATATTGGCTTGCCGGACACCACGACAAACGCTTCAAGGCATTCATCGCGCACGACGGATTCTTCAATATGGAGCAGCAATACCTGGAGACCGAAGAGCTTTGGTTCACCAACTGGGACTTGGGCGGCCCGTACTGGGAAAAGAACAACCCTGCCGTGCAGCGCAGCTATGCCAACTCGCCTCACCTCTTCGTTGACAAATGGGACACGCCTATCCTCTGCATCCACGGCGAAAAAGATTTCCGCATCCTTGCCTCGCAAGGCATGGCGGCATTCAATGCGGCGAAACTGAGAGGCGTACCCGCCGAACTACTCGTCTTCCCCGACGAAAACCATTGGGTACTGAAGCCTCAGAACGGCATCTTGTGGCAACGCACTTTCTTCCGCTGGCTGGACAAATGGCTGAAAAACTGATTTAACCGAACGCAGAGACACAAAGACACAGAGTATTATTTAAAGAAATTCTCTGTGTCTCTGTGCCTCTGTGTTCTTTTTTCCCTTTAATAAAACATGATAAGAAACATTGCATTCGATTTCGGCGGGGTCATCGTAGACCTCGACCGTGAAGAAGCGGTACAGGCATTTATCCGGTTAGGACTGGAAAATGCCGACCGCATCCTCGACAAATATCACCAGACAGGAATCTTTCAGGAACTGGAAGAAGGAAAACTCAGCGAAGAAGCCTATCGCGAGAAACTGAGCCAACTGTGCGGCAGACCGCTGGAACGCGAAGAAGTGCGGCAAGCGTGGATGGGCTTCGTAAGCGGAATGGACATCCGTAAGCTGGACTACATCGCCCAATTACGCCAAAGGGGCTACCGCACCTTCTTGCTCAGCAACACCAATCCCTACTTAATGGACTACTGGGCACGCACGCCACAATTCACTCCGCAGGGAAACAGCATAGACGCATATTTCGACAAGCTGTATCTTTCATTCGAAATGGGCTGCATGAAACCGGAACCGGAAATCTTCCGCCAGATGATAAAAGATGCGCAAATCCGCCCCGAGGAAACGCTTTTCATCGACGATAGCACATCGAACATCACCGCAGGGAAAAACGCAGGGTTGCAAACCTTTCAGCCCGAAAACGCTTCCGACTGGCGGGAAGAAGTAGAAGAATTGCTTGCACGGATTGATTAATTGTAAAAAAAGCAAAGACGCAAAGGCGCAAAGAATATAAATAAAAACTCTGCGCCTTCGCGTCTCCGCGTTCAATTATAACATATCTAAGCCATAAACAAGATGAAGAGCTGTGCGGTGAGGATACGCAGGAACATCACCAACGGATAGACCGTAGAATAACCTACCGCCGGAGCGTCGTTGCCCGACACCTGATTGGAATATGCCAATGCGGGAGGGTCGGTGGTACTACCAGCTATCAGACCGATAAGCGTATAGTAATTAATCTTGTAATACAACCGCGCTATCAAGCCGATAATCATCAGCGGGAGCAACGTAATCAGGAATCCCATACCTACATAAAGCAAGCCGTCTCCCTCGACCACGGTCTGCACGAAGTTCTCGCCCGCCTTGATGCCGACACTCGCCAAGAAAAGCACAAGCCCCACTTCGCGCAGCATCAGGTTGGCACTCATCGTGGTATAAGTCACCAGACGTACCTTATAGCCGAAACGTCCGATTAAGATGGCGATAATCAACGGTCCACCGGCAAGACCTAACTTCACCGGTGTCGGGATGCCCGGGAAAGCAATAGGAATACTTCCGAACAAGATACCGCACAGAATGCCGACAAAGATAGTCACGATATTCGGATGGTCCAGACGTTTCAACTGGTTACCCAGCATACCCGCCACACGCTCGATGGCATCCTGCGGACCTACCACCATGACGCGGTCGCCCACCTGCAAGGTCAAGCTACGTGCCGCAAACAAGTCCATACCCGAACGGTTGACGCGCGTCACGTTCACGCCATACATGCTGCTGAAATGCAACTCACCCACCGTCTTACCGTTGATAGAAGGCTGCGTCACCAAGATACGGCGCGACACCATCGGCTTGTTTTCCGTATTCTGGTGTTCCCAATCGACTTCAATCTTCGAACCGATGAAAGCCTCGATAGCTTCCGAATCGTCTTCGGCGCATACGATGTTCATCTCATCTCCGATATGAAGCACGGTTTTCGACGTCGGGATATGCACTTCACCGTTCTGCAAGATACGCGAACATACCAGGTTACGCGCCAGGAAGTTCTGCAACTGCAGGATGGTCTTTCCGTTCAAAGCCGGATTCTCCACACGGAGCTGGATGCGGAAAGGTTTCAGGTGCGGATTGGCTTCTTCAGCCTGCTGGATAGCTTCCGACTCTTTGTCTAAGTCTACCCGGCAGATGTAGCGGATGAGAATCATCGAAAGGATGATGCCGATGACACCCAACGGATAGGCGCAGGCATATCCCATTGCGATTTCCGGACCGTCGTAGTTCAACTGCTGCAATGCCTCGTTGGCAGCACCAAGCCCCGGCGTGTTCGTCACGGCACCGCAAAGGATACCGACTATCATCGGCACCTCGATACGCCCCTGCAACGCATAATAAATAATGAGTGCGACAATGATATTGAATGCCACAATGCCCGTCGCCAGCAAGTTGAGCCGGATTCCTCCCTCCTTGAAAGAAGAGAAAAACGACGGTCCCACCTGCAAACCGATGCAGAAGACAAACAATATCAATCCGAAGTCTTGCAAGAAGGAAAGAATGGCAGGATTACCCGTAAATCCAAAGTGTCCCACCAAGATTCCCACGAACAAGACGAAAGTAACCCCCAGCGAGATGCCGAAGAACTTGATTTTCCCCAATAACACTCCGCCCGAAATCACAAAGGCATAAAGCGCCACGATGTGCGCAATGGAGTTGGGATTCGTCAACAAATCTTGTAACCAATTCATGATATTAAAATTTTAAAGTTGCGCAAATGTAACCAAATCCATCTATATGTCAAAACATTTACATTCAAAAAATGAAAGAATGTAAGAGCTACAAGAGCAAAAATATCACACTTTTGCCTATAATGTGCAATTTATTTGTATATTTGCCACTGACATTTAAATCAAATAACGACGCAAAGGACTTTACGTCATCGTATTTGAAAGAACCTAATATCACTAAAAAACACGTAATATGGCAGAAAACAAAGAAAAACTCTTTTCCGATTTTCCCGAAGTGTCAACCCAAGAATGGATGGACAAAATCCAAGTTGACCTGAAAGGAGCCGACTACGAAAAGAAATTGGTATGGAAAACCAATGAGGGGTTCAAAGTAAAACCCTTCTACCGCCAAGAAGATCTAAAAGGCTTGAAGACTATCGAAACCCTTCCCGGAGAGTTCCCCTATCTGAGAGGCAACAAAAAGGATGACAACACTTGGTACATCCGCCAGGACATCCGGGTGGAAAATCCCGAGGAAGCCAACCGCAAAGCCCTCGGCCTCCTGAATAAAGGAATAGACTCGTTAGGTTTCCACATAAAAGGAAAAGATGTCAGCCGGGAAGTCCTCGACACACTGCTGAAAGACATCCATTGCGATTGCATCGAATTGAACTTTACCACATGCCAACGGCATACCGTACAACTGGCACAATTATTATCCGCCTATTTCAAAGAAAAAGGATACGCCCCTCAGGACATACACGGTTCGGTCAACTTCGACCCTATCAGCAAGATGCTCCAGAAAGGGAAAGACCTGAGCCCGATTATCGGTTTGGCTTCAGAAGTGGTAAACGCACTGGCAGAGTGGCCCCACTTCCGCTGCATCGGCGTTGACGCGCTCCGCCTGAACAACTCGGGAGCCTATATCTACCAGGAGCTGGGGTACGCCCTGGCATGGGGGAACGAATACCTGAGCCGCCTGACAGAAGCCGGCATCCCCGCCGGCCTTGCCGCACGCAAAATCAAGTTCAACTTCGGCATCAGCTCCAACTATTTCATGGAAATCGCCAAGTTACGTGCCGCCCGCATGCTATGGGCGGACATCGTGAAAGCTTACCAGCCGGAAGAGGACAATGCGTGCCAGATGCACGTACACGCCACCACTTCTACATTCAACATGACTTTATTCGACTCATACGTCAACCTGCTCCGCTCGCAAACCGAAGCGATGAGCGCCGCTATTGCCGGAGTAGACTCCATGACCGTCACCCCCTTCGATTCGGTATACGAAACGCCCAATGAGTTCTCGGAACGCCTGGCACGCAACCAGCAATTATTATTAAAGGAGGAATCGCATTTCAACCGCATCGTAGACCCTGCCGGAGGTTCGTATTACATAGAAAACCTTACCGTATCCATCGCCAAAGAAGCATGGAACCTTTTCTTGCAGACCGAAGACGAAGGCGGTATGGTAAAAGCCATTCAGAACGAAAGCGTGCAAAATGCCGTCAACCAGAGCAACAAGGCACGCCGTGAAGCCGTATCACGCCGCAAGGAAATCCTGTTAGGAACCAACCAATACCCCAATTTCACCGAACGGGCAGGCGATAAAGCCCCGTTAGAACATGTATGCGGATGCGGAGGCAAGGACCATCCGCACGAAGAGGAAGCGTCGTTCGCCAAATTAGAGACCGCCCGCGCCGCAAGCGAGTTCGAAGCACTCCGCCTCGAAACGGAACATTCCGGGAAACGCCCGAAAGCATTCATGCTCACTATCGGCAACCTTGCCATGCGCCAGGCACGCGCCCAATTCTCGTGCAATTTCCTGGCATGTGCCGGATACGAAGTCATCGACAACCTGGGCTTCGCAACGGTAGAAGAAGGCATTGATGCAGCCATGAAAGCAAAGGCAGACATCGTTGTGCTCTGCTCCAGCGATGACGAATACGCGCAATACGCCATTCCGGCTTTCCAGGCGTTGGCAGGCCGCGCCATGTTCATCGTGGCAGGTGCCCCCGCATGCATGGAAGAGCTGAAAGCCGCCGGCATCGAGCACTTCATCCACGTCCGTTGCAACGTCTTGGAAACTTTACGTGAGTTCAACAAACGATTATTATAATTATTGAACACAGAGACACGGAGACACAAAGTTTTAATTTTATGAGTTTATCCGACTACAATATATACAATATGCTAAGCCGAGCCATTATCGGCGCAGCCATTGAAGTACACAAAGAACTTGGTCCCGGACTGTTGGAATGTGTCTACGAAGCGTGTCTTATTACAGAATTAGAAAATAGAGGATATCACGTTGAAAGCCAAATCGCATTGCCTCTTTATTATAAAGGGAAAAAACTTGATAAAGAATTTCGCATAGACTTATTGGTAGAAGACATCGTGATAGTAGAATTGAAAGCAGTAGAAGAACTAAAAGACATACATGAAGTACAGCTTGTCACTTATTTGAAACTGGCTAACAAAAAATTAGGTTTGCTGATAAACTTCAATGTCCCCGTATTAAAAGACGGAATACGCTGAAAAATTAATGGGGAAATATAAAACTCTGTGTCTCTGTGCCTCTGTGTTCCATTAATAAAATAATATACATACACTATGAAACCGAATTTTAGAAACATTGATATATATGCCGGATTCCATCCACAAAACGGAATGGAATGGCAACAAGCCAATGGCATTACGGCCAATTGGAAAACACCCGAACAGATACAGGTGAAACCTGTGTATACGAAAGAAGACCTTGAAGGAATGGAACACTTGAATTATGCAGCAGGTATTCCTCCTTACCTCCATGGCCCTTACTCGATGATGTATGCTTTCCGTCCGTGGACCATCCGCCAGTATGCCGGATTCTCTACAGCAGAAGAATCAAACGCCTTCTACCGGCGTAACCTGGCTTCAGGACAGAAAGGACTTTCCGTTGCTTTCGACCTTCCGACGCACCGCGGTTATGACCCCGACCATCCGCGTGTAGTAGGCGATGTAGGAAAAGCCGGTGTATCTATCTGCTCGCTCGAAAACATGAAAGTGCTGTTCGACGGCATCCCTTTGAATAAAATGTCCGTCTCTATGACCATGAACGGTGCCGTATTGCCTATCATGGCGTTCTACATCAACGCGGGGCTGGAGCAGGGAGCCAAGCTGGAAGAAATGGCAGGCACCATTCAGAACGACATCCTGAAAGAATTCATGGTGCGCAACACCTACATTTACCCGCCTGCCTTCTCCATGAAGATTATTTCGGACATCTTCGAATATACTTCACAAAAGATGCCGAAATTCAATTCCATTTCCATTTCAGGTTACCATATGCAGGAAGCCGGAGCTACCGCAGACATCGAACTGGCATACACGCTTGCCGACGGATTGGAATACCTTCGTGCCGGAATCGCCGCAGGCATCGATATCGATGCCTTTGCTCCTCGCCTCTCTTTCTTCTGGGCTATCGGCATGAACCATTTTATGGAAATTGCCAAGATGCGTGCCGCACGTATGCTTTGGGCGAAGATTGTAAAACAGTTCAATCCGAAGAACCCCAAATCACTTGCCCTGCGTACCCACTCGCAGACCTCGGGCTGGTCGCTCACCGAACAAGACCCGTTCAATAACGTAGGCCGTACCTGCATCGAAGCTATGGCGGCAGCACTCGGACATACCCAATCCCTCCATACCAATGCATTGGATGAAGCCATTGCCTTGCCTACCGACTTCTCGGCACGTATCGCCCGCAACACTCAAATCTACATTCAGGAAGAAACACAGATTTGCCGCGGAATAGACCCGTGGGCAGGTTCGTTTTACGTAGAATCACTTACTAATGAATTGGCACACCGTGCTTGGGAACACATTCAGGAAATAGAGAAACTGGGCGGCATGGCAAAAGCCATCGAGACCGGCATCCCCAAGATGCGCATCGAAGAAGCGGCCGCACGCACACAAGCACGCATCGACTCTGGCGAACAGACTATCGTGGGCACCAATAAATATAGGTTGGAAAAAGAAGACCCTATCGACATTCTGGAAGTAGACAATACCGCCGTACGTCAGGAACAGATAGAAAACCTGCGCCGCTTGCGCGAAGGACGCAATCAGGCAGAAGTCGACAAAGCGTTGGAAGCCATCACCGAATGCGTACGCACTGGCAAAGGCAATCTGCTGGAACTGGCGGTAGAAGCAGCCCGCGTGCGTGCTACATTGGGCGAAATATCCGATGCGTGCGAAAAAATAGTAGGAAGATATAAAGCAGTAATCAGAACGATTTCAGGCGTGTATTCATCAGAAAGTAAAAAGGATGCAGATTTCGCACGGGCGTGCGAACTGACCGAAGAGTTTGCAAAGAGAGAAGGACGGCGTCCGCGTGTCATGATTGCCAAGATGGGACAAGACGGACACGACCGTGGTGCCAAAGTAGTAGCAACAGGTTTTGCCGATTGCGGATTCGATGTGGATATGGGGCCGCTGTTCCAGACTCCCGAAGAAGCAGCGCGCGAAGCGGTAGAAAACGACGTGCATGCCGTAGGCGTATCATCGCTTGCCGCAGGACACAAGACGCTCATCCCGCAAATCATCGCTGAACTAAAGCGTTTGGGACGAGAAGATATCTTAGTATTTGCAGGAGGTGTCATTCCTCCGCAAGATTATGACTTCCTCTATCAGGCAGGGGTCATGGCTATCTTCGGACCAGGTACATCGGTTGCCAAATCAGCGTGCCAAGTAATGGAATTATTGCTTGATACCGAAGAATAAAAAAGAAAATGAAGAATGAAGAGTTAGTGGAATTCCACTTTTAATTCTTCATTCTTCATTTATACTTATACATATAACAGCTTACGCCATCGTACCGCCCACAATATCAAGCAACTCATTGGTGATGGCCTGCTGACGACTCTTATTGTAAAGCAACGTGAGTTCTTGCAGCAAGTCGTTCGCATTGTCTGTGGCAATCTGCATTGCCATTGTACGTGCGGCGTGCTCGGCAGCAGCAGAATCGAGCAATACGGTGTAGATTTTCAGACGAAGTACCTTAGGAAGCAATTCCTGCATCACTCGTTCTGCAGACGGCTCAATAATATAATCAGCCTCCATAGTGCCTTTCTTGTCACCTTCTTGCACCGCATTCGCTTTCTGTTCCGCCTCAAGGTCAAGAGGCAAATAAGCCTCTCTTGTCAGAACCTGTGAAGAAGTAGACTTGAAATGGTTATACAACAATATCACTTCCTGTATTTCATCTGCCATATAACGGTTGATTAACTCTACCGCCAAATCAGAGGCCTCCTGATAGTTCGGCTTACCGCTCATGTGCTGATAATCCCCCATAGGAGTAAATCCCATCTTCTTAGTGGCATCCGCAACTTTACGTCCTACCGGATAAATCAGAATATTTTCTTTTCCGACGGTTTTCGTATATTCTTCAACCGTTTCCTGCAAATGACGGATGACGTTTGCATTAAATCCGCCACACAAGCTACTGTTCGATGCAAATACAACAATGGCAATCTTCCTCACATCACGTTTCACAATGAAAGGCGACTCTACACTCTGCCCCGAACTCAAGAAGTTGGTCAGCATGTGATGCAGTCTTCGTTCGTAAGGAAGCATGTTTTCGATATCCCCCTGCGCCTTGTGGAGTTTAGCAGAGGCTACCATCTTCATCGCTGAAGTGATTTTCAGCGTACCGTTGATGGAACTGATTCTTCCTTTTACTTCTTTCAGTGATGCCATGATGATTATTTCTCTTTAAATTGTCCTACTGTATCTGCCGCTACTTTTTCGATGATTGCCGTAACCTCGTCGCTAATTTTACCGGCTGCCAATACGTCTAACACATCTTTTTGGTGGTTAGCACGCATAGTCGTCAAGAACGCATCTTGGAAAGCGCGTACCTTATCAAGCGGAATATCACGCATCAACGAGTGCGTACCACAATACAAGATAGCTACCTGTTCGCCTACCGGCATCGGTGTATACTGAGGCTGGATAAGCAACTGGTTATTCTTACGTCCACGGTCGATAGCCATAGCTGTAACAGGATCCATATCGCTACTGAATTTAGAGAATGCTTCCAATTCGCGGTATTGTGCCTGGTCAATCTTCAACGTTCCCGCTACTTTCTTCATACTCTTAACCTGAGCACTACCACCCACACGCGATACAGAAATACCTACATTGATAGCAGGACGGAAACCTTGATTGAACAAGTCGGTCTCCAAGAATATCTGACCATCGGTGATAGAAATTACATTCGTAGGAATATAGGCCGACACGTCACCAGCCTGCGTTTCGATAATGGGCAATGCTGTAAGTGAACCTCCGGCTTTCACCTTACCTTTCAAGCTGGCGGGCAAGTCATTCATCGTTTCAGCCACTTCTTGCTGGCTGATAATCTTTGCAGCACGTTCCAACAAACGAGAGTGCAAATAAAAGATATCACCCGGATAAGCTTCACGTCCTGAAGGACGGCGCAAAATCAGAGATACCTCACGGTAAGCAACAGCCTGTTTCGACAAGTCATCGTAAACCACCAAAGCATGACGACCGGTATCGCGGAAATATTCACCGATAGCAGCCCCTGCAAATGGCGCAAAATATTGCAAGGCAGCAGGATCGGAAGCCGTAGCAGCTACTACTATCGTATAATCCATTGCACCTTTTTCACGCAATACATTTACCAGACTGGCTACGGTAGACCCTTTCTGACCCACTGCTACATAGATACAATATACAGGATCACCTGCTTCATAATTATGACGCTGATTAATAATTGTATCAATAGCAATCGCTGTTTTACCTGTCTGACGGTCGCCAATAATCAACTCACGTTGCCCGCGTCCGATAGGAATCATCGCGTCAATAGCTTTCAAACCTGTCTGCAACGGTTCAGTTACCGGCTGACGGAAAATAACCCCAGGAGCTTTACGTTCCAAAGGCATCTCGCAGGTCTCACCTCCGATTTCGCCTCTTCCGTCCAAAGGCACACCCAACGGGTCGATAACACGTCCCAGCATACCTTCACCGACATTGATAGAGGCGATACGGTTTGTACGTTTTACCACCATACCTTCCTTTACCTGATCGGTAGGACCCAACAACACAGCTCCGACATTATCCTCCTCCAGATTCATCACGACTCCCATGATACCGTTCTCGAATTGAAGCAACTCGTTGGCTTCAGCATTGCGCAATCCGTATATACGAGCTACGCCATCACTTACCTGAAGCACGGTACCCACTTCGTCGAATTTCAAAGAAGTATCAATCCCTTGCAACTGCTGGAGCAACACTTCTGAAACTTCACTGGGTTTAATATTATTATTTTCTGGCATAAGTTTTTTTTTAAATTATTCTCCTGTTTTTCGCTATAAACTGCTGTTCCACACGTTTCAACTGATTAGCCACACTGGCATCCAATCGACGCCCGGCTATTTCCACGATATAACCACCGATTAAATTGGGGTCTACTTTAGCGTCCAATTCGATAATAGCATCACCATTATCTTTCGATAACGACTTTTTCAAATAATCCTCCAATCTAGGTGACGGCACAGCTGTTATCAGTTTGCCAATGAGAATGTTTTTATCTTCACGATACAAATCGATATACGACCAGGTCATGAACTGCAAGAATTTTTCCCTTTTTCCTTCCAATACCAGACTAAAAAAACGTATCAGCTCATTGCTTACATTTGCTCCTCCGGAAGCTTCACGCAGTAAGTTCAGCTTTGTCTGGACATCCAATACAGGATTCTCCACCGCATGGCGCAAACCAGCAACACGGTCAAAGTATTCGGCAAGCGACTTCACTTCCTTGTACACCTTGTCTTCCTTCTTTGCCGCCTTGGCGTACGCAAGCAAAGCTTTCGCATAACGTCTGGAAACAACTCCCGTATTCATAACCTATTTATTTTTTTGAAGATTCAAGCATTTCATCCAGCATACGGTCAATCAAAGCATTCTGCTCTTTGGCATCGACAAGTTTGCTCCGCATAATCTTCTCGGCAATCTCAACCGAAAGCACAGCTACCTGACGACGTATATCGCGGATTGCACTTTCCTTTTCCGTTTCAATCTGCTTCTTTACTTCCGTCATCAAACGCTGGCCTTCGACAATAGCCCGATCTTGAGCATCTTTCACGATACGGTCGCGCGTAACGGCAGCCTCACTTAAAATGCGGTTCTGTTCCTCACGTGCCTGAGCCAGAATCTTTTCACCTTCCAGCTTCACGTTTGCCAACTGTTCGTTGGCTTCACGTGCAGCTTTCAGTGAATTGTCTATATATGCTTTCCGGTCCTCTACTGCCTTGATGATTACGGGGAAGCCATATTTCGCCAACAAAACGAATACGACACCAAACGTGATAATCATCCAGAACACTAGCCCCGGATCCGGAGTTAATAATCCCATAATCTACGTTTTTTACAAGAACAATGTCAACAAACAAACCACGATAGCAATCAAAGCAACACCTTCGACCAAAGCCGCAGCAATAATCATGTTCATACGCAAATCGCCTGATGCTTCCGGTTGACGTGCCATAGCTTCCATGGCAGCACCACCGATTTTACCGATACCGATACCTGCACCCAATACTGCGATACCTGCGCCGATAGCAGCGCCCAATTTACTAATGCCAACACCTGCAGCAGCCTGCAATAAAACTGATAATAACATAATTCTAAAATTTTAATGGTTATACTTTGTTTAATTTATCATTTAACTATTCATTGTGTCCTTTCACCCTCGATAAGCCGATAAATACTGCCGAAAGCATCGTGAACACATACGCTTGGATGAATGCAACCAAAAGTTCAAGTGCATTCATAAATATACCGAACGCTACCGCAACCACCGTCATCGAGCCATTAATAACAGCACCGGCCTTCACTGTGATGAAGATAATAGCAATCAAGCTCAACATCGCAGCGTGTCCAGCCATCATATTGGCGAAAAGACGAATCATCAGAGCGAACGGTTTGGTGAATATACCGAAGAATTCAATCAATGGCATCATCGGTATGGGGACTTTCAACCATGTAGGAACCTCGGGCCAGAAAATGTCTTTCCAATACGCCTTCGTACCAAATATATTGGTAAAGAGGAACGTACATAAAGCCAACACCATTGTAACGGCTATATTACCCGTTACCGTAGCGCCACCCGGGAATATCGGTATCAACCCCATCAAGTTGTTCACCAGCACAAAGAAGAAAGCGGTCAGCAAATAAGGCGCATAACGCTTATAATCTTCACCTACACAACCTTTTATCACGTCATTGTAGATAGACATTACCGTAGCTTCAATCATTCCCACACCACCTTTCGGAGCACCTTGCTCCAATGCGTGCTTCTTATACCAACGTGCACAACTCAGCATAATCACTACCAGTAAAGCACTGTTGATAAACAAGCCCAGCACATTTTTGGTAATGGAAATATCAATCGGCCTTACCTCTTCGCCAGCAGCATTCCGCTCCACTATCTTGCCGTCGTATGCACCGCCTTCAGCTATATACAAGCCTTCGTATGTTTTTCCTTCTTCCAGATGAGAAGAGCAAAACACATGCCAGCCTGTACTGCTTTTTACGATAACCGGAAGGGGGATGGTCAGATGCGCATCGCCTAAAGTGACAACATGCCACTCATAAGCGTCACCAATGTGTCCGAATATCAATTCATTCACATCTATATCTCCTTCACCGCCGGTCTCCGCCTTCAGCGTCGTTGCCGGTATTGCCAACAACAGCAGCAGTGTTATTACTATGTACCGTATTCTTTTCATTGTTAACTTGTTTACTTAATTTCAGCCTCGCTTCGAAGCGAAGGAAGAAACGGGTTTCGAAAAACAGAAACGCAAAATAGAAGAAGACGAAAGTCGCCACAAAAGCTACTACATCCTGCCCTATCACAAATCCGTAAAAAATCAGGACCAACGCACTTAATATCAACTTCAATACCTTGCATATCAGATAAGCCATCGCTATTTTGTCTGCTCCCAGTTCATAAGTGAAAGCAATCATATAGATGTATAAAAAACCAAACAAATAGAAAAATACCGGTATCAACGGGAACCAAGCAAAATACCATTCAGGCATAAGAAAATGATAAGCTAAGACCACCACAGCCGTCAGTACAATGCCACCCACGCTAAGTTCTCCGATAAATTTCTTTTTTACGGTCGTTAAAAACATCTTCAAAACAGCTTTAAACTCTTGTCGTCCTCTTAAAGTTCGACGCAAACCGATATCTGATTGTCCCTGACTTCTACGAATCCGCCCTTAATTTGCAAGGACTGCGATTCTTTTCCGACCGTATACCTTACTTCTCCAGCCATCAATGACGAAATCAGAGGAGCATGGTTGACCAGCACTTGGAATTCTCCAAGCTCACCCGGCAAAACAGCCATATCCACCTTCCCATCATAAATGGTACGTTCAGGTGAAGCGATAACCAGATGAAGTTCTTTCATTATTTTTTAATTTAAAAAAGACTCTATACTTATCCCTTCGCTGCGGCAAGCAGTTTTTCACCCTTCTTGATAGCATCCTCAATGGTACCGACATTCAAGAATGCCTGTTCGGGCAGGTAGTCTACCTCACCGTCCAAAATCATCTTGAATCCTTTAATGGTATCCTCAATAGAAACCATCACACCCGGTACTCCGGTAAACTGTTCGGCTACGGCAAATGGTTGTGAGAGGAATCGCTGTACACGGCGTGCACGGTTTACCGTCAAACGGTCCTCATCAGACAATTCATCCATACCCAAGATAGAGATGATATCCTGCAACTCCTTGTTGCGTTGCAGAATCTGCTTAACGCGCTGTGCCGTATTATAATGTTCTTTACCTACAACCAGCGGATCCAGAATACGTGAAGTAGAATCCAACGGGTCTACCGCAGGATAAATACCCAGCTCAGCAATCTTACGGCTCAACACCGTAGTAGCATCCAAGTGCGTAAATGTAGTAGCAGGAGCCGGGTCGGTCAAGTCATCAGCCGGCACATATACCGCTTGTACAGAAGTGATAGAGCCATTCTTTGTAGAAGTAATACGTTCCTGCATCTGTCCCATTTCTGTTGCCAATGTCGGCTGATAACCTACCGCAGAAGGCATACGTCCCAACAAAGCCGAAACCTCGGAACCCGCCTGGGTGAAACGGAAGATATTGTCAATGAAGAACAAGATATCACGCGGGCCATTCTCGCCCGTATCACGGTCACGGAAAGATTCCGCAAGGGTCAAACCGGACAGAGCCACCGACTGACGTGCGCCAGGAGGTTCGTTCATCTGCCCGAACACCATGGACACTTGTGATTTTTCCACTTCCTTGTAATCCACTTTCGACAAATCCCAATTGCCTTCTTCCATGCTCTTCAAGAATTCATCGCCGTAACGGATTACACCCGACTCAATCATTTCACGCAACAAGTCGTTACCTTCACGGGTACGTTCACCCACACCGGCAAAGACCGAGAAACCATTGTGCTTCTTGGCAATGTTGTTAATCAACTCTTTGATGAGCACGGTTTTTCCTACGCCGGCACCACCAAACAAACCGATTTTACCTCCCTTCAGATAAGGCTCCAAGAGGTCAATCACTTTAATACCCGTAAAAAGGACTTCCTGTGATGTAGCCAAGTCTTCAAATTTGGGCGGTTCACGGTGAATCGGGAAACCTTCCTGTTTGTCCAGTTCCTTCATTCCGTCAATCGCGTCACCGACTACATTCATTACACGTCCCTTAATCTGATTTCCTACCGGCATAGAAATCGGGTGTCCGGCAGGTACGACTTCCATTCCGCGCTTCAATCCATCTGTACTGTCCATGGCTACGCAACGTACAGTGTCTTCACCGATATGCTGCTGCACTTCAATAACCAACGTACGGCCATCGTTACGGGCGATAGTCAATGCGTCGTGGATTTTCGGCAAGGATTTTTCCACATCCTGGCCTGTTTCCAATTTGAAGTACACATCGACCACCGGACCGATGACCTGCGAAATGTGTCCAACGATTTTTGACATAAGCTTTACTCTTTATGATTTATAAATTCAACTGTTCTTTCACCTGAACCAAGGTTTGTCCGATTGTTCAATGTTTGACCAATCGTCTACGCAAAATTAAATAAATATCTCATAAGCTTATCACTCCGGGTAACATTTTTTTATAAAAAAACCACTTTTACCAGCAAACATGAAATAAGATATTAACAGTGGTGTTATCGTATCCCTGTTTTTTAACACTTATTCACAATAACAACAGCTGAAACACACTCTTGTGCACTGAAACAAACAAATTATCCGATAACTGTAGCCACTACTTTTCTGGCTCCTCCATAATCTCTGAACTCACACAAATAAATGCCTTGCCACGTTCCCAAATTCAGCCGTCCTCCTGTGATAGGGATACTCAACGACACACCGGTCAGACTACACTTTGCATGACTGGGCATATCGTCCGCCCCTTCATCAACGTGGGTATAATAAGCCTGGTTCTCCTTCACCAAATTATTATAAATACGCTCCATATCACTACGTACGCTCGGATCGTAATTTTCATTAATACTCAGCGCACAACTGGTATGCTTGATAAATAAATGAAGCAACCCTTTCTCTGGAAGTGCAGGCAAATGGCTCACTACTTCCTGAGTTACCAGATGAAAACCTCTCGGGCGAGGCTTCAATGAGAATTCCACTTGTTCTATCATAAACTTACTTTTGACTTATATCTTATGAATTCCACAATCAGCCAATCCTACTGCATGAAAAACGCAGTAGTACTTACTTGGCCGATGAAGTATATATTCATGAGCGGATGAAGTATATATTCAACCGCCCATGCAGTATATATTCATTTTTAGGGGGCATACATTGCCAGAATGCAGACAATCATTTTTTACGTGCCCAAATCCCGTCTATCTTCCGACGGATAATGATTCCATTCAACACAGAAACCAATACAAAAACGACCGCACCTGCCAGCAAAGCCGGAAGCAGACTGCCTCCATCCCCTCCGGTAAGCAGAGAAGAAAAAACCGGCAGATACACGCTACGGATTCCCGCTACAATACCGAGTCCTAAAAGCAGGACTAACAGATTCAGGCCGATTGTCAACAACTGATAAGGACGTGCCACTTGTACGGGACTGTATCCTATCAACAACAAAGTCTCCAATTTCCGCATATTTTTCTGCAACAATAAATAAACGCTCAATATCAGAATATAGAAAGACAAGACACTAATCAACAAACCGACCGACAATACCACTCCGACAACCACCTTCAAAAACCAAGTCGTCTTACCAGCCTCTAATTCGTTTCCTTCCTGTTCATATCCTTTTTGCTGGAAGAACTGCACGATACGTTCGTCTGCCGGATTGCTCACTTCGATAACCAGCCGTGAAGGTTCCGCTTCCTTACCTGTGCCATAACGTGCGTTAGCCCAACGGATAAACGCTTCTGGCACCAAAATCGTATTCAATCGGCTTGAAAATCCGACAATACGTCCTTTCATCTGACCAACCTGTCCATTACCCGCCATACGGATATCCAGGTTTACCATACCGATTACTCCTTCGGAAAGCTGGGGCAAATTACGGCTTTGAGCAAACCCGAAATTATACAGATTCAAATAATTGCGTGGAATAATAATAGGTATGATACCCGACTCGGGGTCAAACTTCCATCGGTCGGACTGTACATCGACATACGCATCTGGAACAGACTCGAAAAACAAATCGGTTGACATAGTAACACCTTGAAGCCCCATCCCTGCCATTACTTTAAACTGAGAAGGCAAGAAACTACCTACCCGCTTCACAAACGGTTGTTCTTCTATCTCCTCTATATCACGTGTAGAAAACGTAGTCTGCTTTCCCACCAATGTACCCAATGTACTGATTTTCTTACTGACAATGACATAATCGCCCTTCAAGAAACTATCTCCTTGCGTAAAAGCAGGCAGAACGTCCCGATAAAACTGTATGGCAAGCAAAACAATCACCATACCGCAAACATTAGCCAATGAAAAGCCAAGCAATTGCGAGGGATTTATATGCTGTTTTAATAATTTCCAAATCATGCTTCCTGCAAATAATGAATAATGAATAATCTGTGTGTATAACGGCAAGCTAAAGTTTCAGTATCCGGTCGTATTCCAAGGGCAAATGCTTCCCGATAGAAGTCACCACCACACCTATACCTCTCCGGCCTATTTCTTCTTTAAGCATATCTGCCATAATCCGGCTATTGCCATCATCCAAGTGACTGACAGGCTCATCCAGAAAAATAAAATCGAAAGGCTGGCACAACGCACGGATAAACGCTACCCGTTGCTGTTGTCCAAACGACATACGATTCACTTTCTCATTTTTCTTCCCATCGATACCCAGACGTAAAAACCATTCGTCCACTTGTTTTCGGGAACAATAACCGGTCAGCGCATTCTTCAGACGCACATTCTCCAATGCCGTCAACTCTCCAAAAAGCCGAAGCTCTTGAAACAACATACTTAACGAACGTTTCCGTAAATTCACCCAATCACGCACCGAGAAATTACGTATATTTTGCCCGTCAAAAGTAATAATACCCTGATAATCGTTCCGATATCCATAAACAAAACTACAAAGAGAAGACTTCCCTGTCCCCGAAGCCGCTTCCAACAGATAAACCTTTCCTTTCTGCAAAGCTACCTGACGATGCCAGACATCGGATATAACCGTATCTTTGCCGGCAAACACTTCCGGCAAAGTCTGTTGCAACTCGATTGTTTCCATATCCTTTCCTTTTTATTTAAATGCGCTCAACAAGGAACTGAGAATATTTATTTGGGAGTCTTTCATTACCAATTCCATCCGCGACTTCTCCGCATTGACACCTTCGATTGTCAGATAGTCCAAGCCCTTCACAAAGCCCAAGGCTTGCAACTCCGGCCTACCGGCAACCGACTGGGCATTTTCTGCCAATGCGCCAAGATTCATCGCATAAAAACAACGCTTCCCTTTGACTGATTTCCCCCAAGGGCAATCACGCAAAGTCAGGCCTGGCACTCGGGCATTTATCAAATCAGCATGATTCGTCAAATAAAATCGTCCTTCGGACACACCGAACCACAACGATTGGTTCCCCGGACGCATTCCTATCACACTTCCATCCTGCATACGGAACTCATATCCCGAAGCACCCCGATTAAACAACCGCATCTGTCCTCCGGTCAATGCCAGTAGCGGCTTCAAGTCTTCAAAAGTCTGAAGAAAGCGGTCGTCTGTCACATCGGCATAAGCGATAAACGTACCCGAAAGCACATCACCGGCCACCGCCATATCTCCTTTCAAGGCATGAAATATAGCTTCAAAGTCGACAGGCATCATTGAATTCTCCAATTGATTGCCCAGCACCGGATGGCCGCACAAAAGTTCGTACATTTTCTTTCCATCTATATGTACAGACATCCAAAATCCAGTATTGGCAGGAAAACAATCCAAATATTCCCCTTCTATCTCTCCGAATGCCTGCAATTGTTGCTCCTTCATTCGTTTCATCACCGCATCGGTAGTCAAATCCGTAAAATCAACGGTCATCTTACCTTGCCCAAACCTTATTTCCGCCAGATATTTTACATCTTCCAGCTTCAAATCTCCCGATATGCCCATAAGCATCGGAGTGACATACTTTCCAGGTATCAGGTCAAGCGAACCTAACGCTACAATATCCCCTTTGCCTTTCTTCAGCAAACCGAAATCAGGCGTGGCACGATAGCCTTCATTCTCGTTCTGGCGCAACAACATCGATGCCGTATGCCGCATATCCTGGGGGCTTCCGCCATTGGGGTCAGTCAACAGCAACAGAGCATCCGATGTGTAAGCCGCAAGCACATTTCCTAAAACAGTCCACGTACAACCATCTTCCTCCGCCAGACTGGAACAAATCTGCTGCCTGCCTAATTCGTCAAACAATGCCTCCAATTTACCAGCATGAGAAACACGCGCCAAGATACCCGCAGAGACCGTTTGCGATTCTACAAAAAAATACATATCTTTCCGAAAGTCAATTCCGCTTTCGTCAGGATCATCCATCATTTTATCTATCAACTGCTCGGAACCTTGCATTCCGCTCTTCAAAGCATCACCCAACTTCTGTACAACCGCCGTACCTTCTTCTCCTGCCAACCCGCTTTTTTCTGCCATTGATGCAGGATTGACCGATACCACCAAAGCGGCATCCTTAGGCAAAGCCGATTCGTAATTATCCCCACTTGCACAAGATGCCATTATCCCGACGAGCAACATCATCCAACAACCCGCCATCCATTTCTTATTCATTCCGTTCATCATACTTTTCCTTTTTATTACCGTTCCACATGTGCCAAATTCATCAGATGTACAGCCACCAATGCAGCCGTCTCCGTACGAAGCCGCGACCTGCCAAGACTCACAGCCTGAAATCCTGCTTCTTCAGCTTGTCTCACTTCTTCCGGACTAAAATCACCTTCAGGGCCTATCATCACCAGCGCATCTGCATCTGCATCCAGCACGTCTTGCAACAATGGCTTATCACCTTCGTAACAATGAGCGATAAATTTCTGCCCCGGAAAGTTTTGCCGGATGAAACGGGTAAAACCAATCATCTCGTTTACCTGCGGCTTACGGGCCTTCAATGATTGCTTGACTGCAGAAACTACAATTTTTTCAATACGCTCATTCTTCACGACCTTCCGTTCCGAAAAACGGCAATCCAAGAACGTCAGTTCATCAAAACCGATTTCTGTAGCCTTCTCTGCAAGCCATTCCGTACGGTCGATATTCTTCGTAGGTGCCATTGCCAAATGCAGATGTCCTTTCCAAAGGGGGACTTGCTCAATGGTTTCCACGATTTTTACATGACAACGCTTCCCGGCGATGCCGTCTATTTGCGCCTTGTAAAAAAAACCTTTTCCGTCGGTCAACAAAATTTCATCACCTACGGTCAGGCGCAACACACGCAAACAATGAGCCGCCTCTTCTTCGGGCAACTCTGCGCTTGCCATTATGTTTGGAGTATAAAATGTATGCATAAGCCAAATAATTAAGTATGTTTACCCTAATGCCTCTAAAACTTATTCCCAAAACTCGCGCGATAAATCCAGAACCGGCTTTCAATGCTCTCCTTTTTCCTCTTGTTCCCGTCGACGGATTTCATCCCGCAAAAGAGATGCCCGTTCGTAATCTTCACTCGCCACGGCTTCTTCCATTGCCTTTTTCAGCATTTCCATATCAACCGAGTTTATTGTCACCGTATACTTTAAGCCATCCGAGGAAATGTTACGCAACTGCTCCCGTTCCAATAAATCTTCGTAAACATAAAGCGGGAAACCTGCGCGCAGAGACAAAACTATCGCATCGGAAGTACGTGCGTCAACAATCTCTAATTCTCCATCGAATCTCCTTACATACAAATAAGTATAGTAAATGCCATCCTTCACTTCGTAAATGACTCCTTTTTCAAGCCATATCCGCCCTGCCTGCATGATGCTCAACATCAATTCATGGGTAAAAGGACGAGGCGGTTTATAATGCATTTTCGCCATTCTGATACCCTGAGCCTCCATTGCTCCTATAATCAATGCCAATTTCCGCTCTCTTCCTCCCACTTCTTCCAACACCAACGCAAACGAATCGGACGGTTTCAAGACCGATGACATATCCAAGACTTTCAGTTCAATCTCTTTCATTCCCTTACGTGTTTATATTTAAAAACAATGGCGAACAAGATTGCCACCACCAAAGCGTATGCCGCAAAAACAAACCATGCCTGTGCCCATCCTTCTACTTGAGGTGCCGTACTATGAAAGTCGACGAAATGATTGACTACAGCTTGCGCGCTCAGTGTGCCGATAGTAGCACCCAGCCCATTGGTCATAATGATAAACAATCCTTGCGCGCTCGAACGTACACCTACATCGGTTTCCTTATCGACAAACAAGGAACCCGACACATTGAAGAAATCAAACGCTACGCCATAAACTATCATCGAAAGAATAAACATCCATACACCGTCACCCGGATTTCCCAGGCCAAACAAGCCAAAACGTAACACCCAAGCTACCATAGCAATAAGCATTACTTTCTTAATGCCGAAACGACTCAAAAAGAAAGGTATCAACAAGATACAACAAGTCTCACTGATTTGCGAAAGAGAAATCAATAAATTGGCATGCCGCACGCCGAACGTGTCGGCATATTCGGGTATCGCACTGAAACTCGTAATATACGGATTAGCAAAACCATTGGTAATCTGTAGGGAAACGCCCAATAAGATAGAAAACAAGAAAAAGATAGCCATCTTGCGCTGACGGAACAACAGAAAAGCCTTCAGTCCCAACGCTTCCGCCAATGATTTGCGTCTACCATCTCCTCGGTTCACCGGACACGAAGGAAGTGTATGGGCATAGACAGCAAGCAAAATCCCCCAGCCGGCACAAACAAAGAACTGCATATAATTAGACTGGAATCCCCACAAATCGACCAGCCACATCGAGCAGATAAAACCAATCGTACCGCATGTACGAATAGGCGGGAAAGCCTTGATTGTATCCAATCCAGCACGGTCGAGCGCAGAATAAGCCACCGAATTCGCCAAAGCCAAAGTAGGCATGTAAAACGCTACACTCATTGAGTAAAAAGCGAATAAGACAGGAAACGAAACCTGATCGCCTGCCGTCATGCCATAATAACCTGCGCCCGCCATAAACAAGGCTGCCAACAAATGGCTCAACCCCAACAAACGCTGGGCAGGAACCCAACGGTCGGCTATGATGCCCAAAACGGCAGGCATAAACAAGGATACTACACCCTGCATGGCATAAAACAACCCGATGTGGCTACCCAACCCGATACCGGCAAGGTAAGTTCCCATCGAAGTCAAGTAAGCTCCCCACACGGCAAACTGCAGGAAGTTCATCACAATCAATCTAAATTTTATATTCATACCTTCTATATTATATGCACACCGTTTTCACCTGTTCCTGGAAACCGGCAAACAAATATAGCGAAAGATTATGATTTTACAAACAAGTAAGAAAGAAAACCAAGCAAACGCATCTAAATAATGCAGATTATCCTCTACAACGAGGGTATTTATGCAAACAGACCCTTTCCGTCAAACGCTTCCACACGTATTGGACTTCAAAAAAGGCTGTCCGAAAAAGAGCCTAAACATACGGGCATAAAAAAAGGGAATCTTCCCAGATTCCCAATCTTCATTAACCTTAAATCTAATACCATGAAAAACACAGTGCAAAGGTAAGCATTTTATGTTATCCAATACATAAATTCCGAAATATTTTTTCGTGTTTAACATATTTTTTTATTCAGCACCAGCTTTTATCCCAAAAAATTTGCATTTCTTCAAGATTACAACCATATTTGCAAAATAATAAAGACAACACTAACAGACAAAAAACAAAAACAGCCTGATAAAGCAAAGATTACTAAAAACTAAAGTCTAATTAAAAACTTTATTCATTATGGAGAATAACAACAACCGCACGATGCAATATAACAGCATCATACAGACATTGGTCATTGCGGGAGATTTGTGTTTATGCAACGGATTGTTTTATTCATTTTATTTATGGACAAACTTGCTTGAAAAGCCGGTCATATTCAATTCGACCTTACCGCAAATCCTTATAGTGCTGTCATTATGTTATTTATTATGCACCATACGCGGAGGAGCCATCCTACATCGACAAAAAGTACACACCTACCAGATTGTGGCACGCGTGTTCCGCAACGTCTTTTACTTCTCTATCTTGAGCGGGATATTGTTAACCGTAGGAATGCACTTTAATGTTATCTCCTTATTTTATATAGCCTATCTTTCCGCCCTATTCTTAACAATCAGTATTTATAGAGTGATTTTCCGTGCTTGCCTGAAGGCATACCGCAATAACAAGCACAACATCCATTATGTCGTATTGGTAGGCAGTACAGCCAACAACATCGAGTTATATCACGAACTGACTGATGACCCGACCAGCGGCTGTTCGATTTGCGGCTATTTTGACGATGAACCTAACCCAGACCTTGACAACCTGCATTGCCCCTACTTAGGCAAACCGGAAGAAGTGACAAGCTATCTGGCAGAACACCCTCACATCCATTATTTATTCTGTTGCCTTCCGTCGCGGAAAGCCAATATCATCTTGCCCATTATCAATTATTGCGAGAACAATGTAGTACACTTCTACAGTGTCCCCAACTTACGCAATTATTTACATAACCGGGTATACTTTAACATGATGGGCAATGTGCCCTACCTCAGCCTGCGTCCCGACCCGCTGAGCCGTCCGGAAAACAAATTCTTGAAACGCACGTTCGACATTGTTTTCTCCCTCTTATTCTTGTGCACACTTTTCCCCATCATCTTTATCATGGTGACTATCATCACCAAACTGACCATGCCGGGACCTATCTTCTTCCGCCAGAAACGCAACGGTTTGAATGATAAAGAATTCTACTGCATCAAATTCCGTTCGATGAAAGTAAACAAAGATGCCGACACCCTGCAAGCGACGAAAGATGATCCGCGCAAAACCAAATGGGGCGACATTATGCGTAAAACCAACATTGACGAACTGCCTCAGTTCATCAACGTATTGTTAGGCGACATGAGTATTGTGGGACCACGGCCTCACATGCTAAAGCACACACAGGAATATTCTAAACTCATCAATAAATACATGGTGCGCCATTTCGTGAAACCTGGCATTACAGGATGGAGCCAAGTAACGGGCTACCGCGGAGAAACCAAGGAATTGAAAGATATGGAAGGCCGTATTTTAGGTGATATTTGGTACATCGAGCATTGGAGTTTCGGGCTGGACCTTTACATCATCTACCGCACCGTGCGTAACGCCATCCACGGCGAAAAGAACGCATATTAATTCTTAAACGCAAGATACTTTGCCTTAGCAAGAGGAGCACAAAGACGCAGAATAGATTTCATAACGGAAATATCTTCCTACGTCTTTGTGCTTTTTATATACGGATGTCCGCAATTAACCCAAAATGAATGTCCGCAATTAGCCAACGTAGGGGCGGGGTTCGTCCGCCCGTATGCGTCCAGGTGGATGTTTTTGGGCAGGCAAACCCTGCCCCTACAGGTTATTGGTAAAATGCGGACATTCATTTAACCCAATCCGACTGTGCAAAAAGTGCAGTAGCACTACCCTTGCCAATGAAGTATATATCCACAGGCAGATGCAGTATATATTCAACCGCCCATGCAGTATATATTCAACCGCCCATGCAGTATATATCCATTTTCAAGGGCATATACAGACCTGAAAAACATGAGAGGCAACCGTCCGATTCCGTTCGGACACACCCGTTGTTTATTGTCAATATGCAATGAAATGTGCAAGCCATTTTGTCACAGCATAGTAGTGTATAACTCATTCACATCCCTTTCCATCAGATGAGAAACCAGCTTACTGCGGTGAAGAAACGGCAAGCATCTTGCGGGCATAAAACCACACAACGACATAAGCGACCCAAGGCACAGTAAACGCCCATACCATCGAATCGGTATAATCTGCTACAAGCCCCATCAGCAACGGCCCCACTACACCTCCCACCGGAGACATCATCAAAAATGAAGAAGCACGCTTGGTATGAACACCTAACCCTTTCAATGAAAGAGCAAAAATAGTGGGAAACATAATCGCCTCGCAAGCATAGCCACACAGCAATGCAACAAACGAAACGACACCTGCATCGAGCAATACAACCGTAGTGGTGCAAACCGTACCTGTAGCACACCAAAACAGCATCCGCTCAGCACTTACACGCCTCATTATCCAACTGCCTGCAAAACGTCCTGACATAAACAAACTCAGTCCGCCGAACGAAAGAGCCAGCGAAGCATAACGTGCATCCATCCACCGCTGCTCTACTACATAATTTATAAAAAAACTATTAATAGAGATTTCTGCTATTTCGTAAGCAAACAGAGCAATCAAACCGAATACAAACAACTTATGCGACCACAGCCCTACCTGTTTGCCTGTCTGGTCGACTTCCACTTCATGCTTGATTTCCGGCAATTTTACCCGAAGGAATACAGCTGCCACAAGCAATACCAATATGCCCATGCAAGCATATGGAAACGCTACGCTATTGGGATGCTCCTGTGTATCGGAAAAAAGGAACCAGCCTACAAGCAAAGGAGCGCATATACATCCCAAGCCATTAAATGACTGGGCTAAATTCAAACGGCTGGCAGCGGTTTCCTTTGCTCCCAACTCGGTAACATACGGGTTTGCAGCGGTTTCAAGGAACGTCAGTCCACACCCGATGACAAACAAAGCAAACAGGAAAGCGTTAAAAGAAACAAAATATTGTCCAGGAATAAAAAGCAACGAACCTATACCATAAAGCAACAAACCGAATACGACACCACTACGATACCCGAAACGGTTGATAAACAATCCCGCAGGCAATGCCATCACAAAATACCCCATATACATCGTGGCTTGAATAAGCGCAGAATGGGTTTTGGTAATATCAAGCAACTCTTGGAAATGCTTGTTGAGCACATCCAAAATAGCATGGGCAAATCCCCATAGGAAAAATAAGGATGTCAGCAAGATGAAAGGCAACAGATATTGCCCGCTTACCAATACGGCACGTTGTTGTTTCTTCGTTTCCATTTTCTTTTTTATATTTACGCGGCTTTCACCACAAAGTTACACTGATTTCATTCGCGACCAACGACCACTAAGCACGAGTAATGAACATACACACAATATCCGTCGTCATCAGTCCATCAACTCAGACAACAAATCAGAGAGGTCGGTTATCACGATATCCGGCAACGATTCGTCGGTCTCCTCGCCGCCCCAACCTTTTCCTTTCAGCCATGCCACTTTACATCCTACCTGCTTGGCGGGTACCATGTCTTTCGAGAACGAATCACCTACTACCAATACACGTCCGGCAGGAAGACCCATTGCTTCCACCCCCAAACGGTAAATTGCAGGGTCAGGCTTACGGACGCCTACTACCGATGACTCGACAATACGAGGGAAGAATCCATCCAAAGCAAAATCTTTCAGTACAGCCTGAATGTTTCCGTAGAAATTAGACACCAACACTAATTTATAACGTTCGGAAAGTGCCTGCACCACAGGACGTGTGCGTTTCAACATCTCAAGTACGTAAGCATAACACCCGTCGGCAATGCGTGCCGCATACTCTCCTGCCTCGGCTTCTTCACGTGAAAGTTTCCCGTTCTCCACAAACCAATCCATCTGGATATGTGTCTTCAGGCGAAGTACATCGCGAAAATTATCATCAGGCTTCACTAACGGAAAGCGAGCCAATGTACGCTCACCATGTACATACGCCTCACGAAACCCGGCCTTGTCTACCGGCACATGAAGTTCTTCGTACTTACTCCACAACACTTCCGCCCAATGACAGCCATTGGTGTCGATTGTCCCTCCATAATCGAATATCACTCCTTGAATATCACTCAACCTTTTCATTTTATTCTTTATTTTTACGATTGCCCACTTTCATCAGCAACACCCCCATTATAATCCAAAATAATTCGCGCACACGAGTAATCAGGCCGGTATACACGCCGAACGCACTGGGTATCGCAAGTCCTCCTACCGCTAAAGCAAAACCTCCTTCGCGCGCCCCCAACTGCATGGGAGAGAAAAAGAACAGATTAGCAAAAAGGGAAGTAAAAGCCATAATCAAGATGCAGGCAAGAAAACTTACATCCGTAGTCAGAATGTTCAAAATGAAATATACTTCCAAACACCCTACGATACGAGCCATGTATTCCAATCCTAACGAAATGTAGAACGTACTCTTACGCTGCTTGTGAAGTTCGGCTATCTGTGCATCTATCCGCTCCAGCGTCTCCCGCTTCTCTACACTGAAACGTTTTGCCCAATTTTTGACAAAAGGCACATGAGTCAGCAGCTTCAGTGCCCGCACCGCCATCCCATTGCGATACCCTTTCATAAAGAAATAAATGGCAAGCGAACAAAACGAAGCAACTACGGCCAACATTACGCCCATCCCCCAGCTCATCGGCTCGAAAACGACATAAAGCACCGCCGAAGTAAGCCAGAACCAAAAGTGCGAGAAAATGTGCATCATCGCATACAGAATGACCGACGAAGTTGCCTTGCTTGCCCCTACGTATGAACTCAGTTCCATAATGCGGTAAGGTTCACCACCCATCAATCCTACAGGAGTAGCATAATTCAACGCAAAACCCGATACCGTCAATTTATAAACTTGCCCAAAAGGCACCTTCGCACTTTTCCCGTCACGAATAATCACATACCACGACCATGCATTCAGGTAATAAATAAACACCCATAACAAAATAACCGCAGGGAGCCATACGCCCGCCCGACGCAAATTTATCCATAACTCCTCATAATCCATATCGAAAGTGAGAAGCATCACCACTATGGCAAAAATGCCAAAAAACCAAAACAGGTTACGGAATTTCTCTTTCATCGGACTGCATATTTATGATAAAGAAAAGCGCATATCGCTTCGTGCCGATGGCGCATATACAAAAACAAAGTGGTCATCACAATAATCTCGAACACAAAATACAACCAAGGCTCACCGGCAAGCAACGACACATAAAGTGCAATGGCGCGCGTATTAAACGTTAAGATGTTGGCGTATTTCATCAAAGGCAAGCTCAGACGGCGAAACTCATCGCGTAACTCCTGCGGAATGGAATCGCCATACTTTTGTTGTACGAAAGCATAGAAACGCTGGAAATTAGGAGTCATCCGCTCCTGATTACGAGTGTAATTTCCATAAGAATAAAGGAAAGCTTTCCACCAAAAGTTACCTTTCCATGGAAGACCATAAAACAATTCACGCTGTTGCTTGAAATTATCAAGTTCGCTTCCCGCCTTTCCTTTCAAGAAAAAGAGGTGGATGTTGCGATAATAATCTGCCAATGCACATTGGCGACTATGACAAAGTGTGCCCGACACCAATGCCAATACCCAAATACCTATTCCCCACACGGCTCCACTCTCTGCACCCATGCCGAAAGGTAAAGGCTGAAACGTCAGGCGCAAGCAAATGGCAGCATAGATGGATATAAACCAAAGGTCACCCGCAAACCCATCGAGCATGCGTCCCCAACGAGTTTTCTTTCCTGTCATCCGCGCCAATTGCCCATCACAACTATCGTAATGATTTGCCCACATCAACAACACAATACCAACGATGGTATGCTTCAGATCGGGGAAGTAAAACATCACTCCTGCCGCCACTCCCAAAATGATAGAAAGAATAGTCACCACATTGGGATGCGTGCCAAACCGATTGAAAAACAATGCCCACGCATAACCTATCGGACGATTGAAGTAGATATCCAGAAACTCTTCAGTATCCATTGACTTGAATGACGCTTCAAGCCCTCTTTTCGCAGTACTCATGTGCTTATCGGTTGTTCAGTTTAGAAACTATACGGTTATAGATACACTCGGCTATATAAGGAGCCGCCTCATCACGACAAGGAGCAAAACTTGGCCAATCATTAAAGTCGATGATACGAATCTCGCCTGTAGAAGACACAACACAATCGCCTCCATAAATAGGGACGCGAAGCACTTCCGCCGCCCGGTTGGCATCAGTTCTCAGCTTATTGCGGTCAAACGGAAAACCTCTTGCCTTTCCATTAATGGCTTCCAATCCGTACTTGCTGTGCGATTGTTCGGTCGGATAAAATGAATAAAAGAAATCGGTACCTTGCACTCCATAGAACTTCACTAAATCACCTACCAAATGCTCATTGACCACCGCCACCGGAATCCCTCGTCTACGAAAGTCTGCCAGCACCAGGTCGGCTTCACGCTTACACTCTACATACACCACGTCTTCCTTTACCATAGCGTGCGAATCGCCCCGCTTTATCCAGTAAGGGAATACATCGGGCAACACGGCATTCTCTGTAGAAACAATGCAAGTCTTCGGATGTGGAATGCCATTGGCTATCAAAAGTTCAGTCATCGGTCGGCGCACACAATTATCAATGCCATAACCCGAATTGATGACCAAAGAGCCCGCGTCTTCCAATTCCTTCAGGCGGGAAACCGTCGCCCTGTCGCGTGCCATATCAAAAATGAAATCTGCCTGAACATGTTTAGCTACAAATTCTCTTTCGGGAAAAACCGTCACTTCGCATCCTCTTTTAGCCAACTCGTTGGCCGCACCTTGGAAGATGGCGGCATCGTTCCCGATATGATTCGGGGAAAATTCATTCCCGCGGCTCACGCCTACTACCCGAATCTTTCCTTCATTTTGTTGCATGATACTTCTGCTACTTTTTTATTAGTTTATATTATAATGTATATGTACCGGTTATAACGCAAATTCGCTTATTATACAGAAACCTGCACACATTCTTTATTCGTTTTTATCTTCACTCTTTCCCATTCAAAAAAGCCTCTGCCTTTGTTATATCCCCGGCATGATCCACATCCAATATTTTCGAAAAGGGATATGCCTCCAGACGCAAGCCATCGCTCACTAACTGACGCTGGAAATTGCGCATACGCGACATCCCTTCACGGATACAACGCTCCAACGTACCAATAGCTTGCGGAGTAAGACAGTAAATGCCTCCTGAAATATATTTCGTATCGGATGCCGGTTTATCATAAAAGCCCGTAATGTTCAGGTTTTCGTCGGTACCGATATACAAAGGTTTTTCATCGTCTATGTAATCGGTAACCGCCATCATACCATCTTTGTCCGAAGCCTTAAACGCTTCTATGAAACGGGCAAACTCATCTTCACGGAAAATCGTATCCACCGTCGTCAAGCAGAAACGGTCTTCTTTCAAATAAGGGCTAAGCTCGTAAAAACTATGCATCGAACTGGGTGTAGTCTTTACGATTACCCGTAAAGGGACTTCTGAGGTTTGCGCCAGTCCGGAGAGATGCGCTTTAGTAAGCGGCACCTCGTTGTTGATGATAACCACCACTTCTTCTGCTCCATTTGCCGCAAAGATATGTACCAAACGGTCTATCATGGCCGTTCCTTCCAATTGTACCAACGGCTTAGGCAAACGGACACCTTCCTGAGAAAGGCGGGACCCCTCTCCCGCCGCTATTATCGCAAATTTCATGTCAATCTTCTTCTACCGTATCCAATTTCAACTTATCGCTATCATCCCGTTTCTCGTAATATTGCTTACGTAATGGACGTGCACTGACTTCCGCCTCCGTCTGACGGCGGCGGAATACATCCAACGCTACATAGATGGCTTGACGGAAAGAATCTTCAGACGCAATGCCCTTACCGGCTATATCATAAGCAGTGCCATGTACCGGAGCCGTATGTACAATAGGCAAGCCGGCTGTAAAACGAACCCCTTCGCCTGTAGCCAACGTCATAAAGGGCACGATGCCTTGATCATAGTACATCGCCAAGACCCCATCGAAATGCTTATAGTTGGCCGACCCCATAAATGTATCTGCGGCATACGGACCGAAACACAAAACGCCACGCTTCGACATAGCCTCGATTGCCGGAATGATAACCTGTTCTTCTTCCGAACCTTCCACTATCCCGCTTCCGGCATAAGGATTCAACGAAAATACGGCAATACGTGGATTGTCAATGCCAAAATCAATCTTCAGCGAACGATGGAAAGTCTCTATTTTCTCCATTACCAATTCTTGAGTCAGAACACTTGCCGCCTCTTTTACAGGCATCAATCCTGTAACCAATGCCATACGGAAATCATCTTTCAATAAAACAGACAACGCTTTATTGCTCTTCCCGAACCATCTTTCCCAATAAGCCTCGTATCCTGAAAAAGAAAATTCTTCCGTATGCATGGTATCCGGATTGACAGGAGCTGTAACCAAGACATCAAACAGACCTTCGTTATACTCACCCATCGCCCTTTCCAATGCGTCCAGGGCTGCCTGTCCTCCTTCTGCGGTAGGTTTCGAAAGCTCTACCTTCAATTCGTCGTCGGTACAGCTGACTATACTTAATTTCCCGTCTTGCGTCTCGGACGCCGAATTGACAATACTAAAATTTGCCTGCAAGTCCATTGCCTTGCGGTGATAAGCCGCCACTTTCGGCGAACCATATACAACCGGCGTACACAATTCCGACATTGCCGGATTGGCGAAAGTCTTCAATATCACTTCATAGCCCACTCCGTTAATGTCGCCGTGGGTGATACCCACTTTTATTTTACGTTCTTCCATATCGTATCCTGTGTTATTGATTGTTCGTTTTGTCTGCTGGCACAGATGCGCGCCCCGCTTTCTCCGCCTGCTGTCCGGCGGTAGAAAGCATGCCGCAAGCTGCAAAAATATCTTCACCGCGCGATGCCCGTATCGTAGCAAACACGCCATGACGAGTCAGATAGTCGCGGAAAGCCAACATCGTATCCGCATCGGCTCCATGCAAGTCTACCCCCGGGATGGCATGAAAACGGATGAGATTTACCCTGCAATCCAGCCCACGCACCAGTTTCACCAATTCCTTCGCATAAAGCAAACCGTCGTTCACTCCGCCAAACATGATATATTCGAACGACAAACGGCGTTGCTTACTGAAATCATAATTCCGGAGAACCCCGATAATGTCATAAATAGGAAAAGCCTTTTCGGCTGGCATCAAAGAAACGCGTTGTCCGGGAAAAGGCGAATGCAGGCTGACCGCCAGATGACACTCGCTTTCGTTCAGGAAACGTTCTAAACCACGACGCAAACCTACCGTAGACACCGTTATCCGCTTAGGGCTCCATGCGTATCCATAATCATCGGTCAATATCTTCAAGGCACCTAATACCGCATCTATATTATCAAAAGGTTCACCCATCCCCATAAAAACGACATTGGTCAGCGTATCCCGCTCGGGAACGGAATAAATCTGATTCAATATCTGCGCAGTAGTCAGATTACCAGAAAACCCCTGTTTCCCTGTCATGCAAAACTTGCAATTCATCTTGCATCCTACCTGTGAAGACACACACAAAGTAGCCCGCTCCCCATCGGGGATATAGACCGACTCGATGTAATTGCCTTCAGGCGTACGGAACAAGTATTTCACCGTTCCGTCTACAGAACGCATGGCTTGGACAGGCGCGGTTGCACCTATCTCATAATCTGCCTTCAGACGCTCACGGTTTTTAAGCGACAGGTCGGTCATCTCGTCTATCGTTCCCACCTTCCTGCCGTATATCCACCTGGCTATCTGCTTCCCTGTAAACTTAGGCATTCCCAAACCGGTGACGATTTCTTCCAGTTCGCCCAATGTCTTTCCCAAAAGGGATATTTTCATTTCACTCATCCCGATTTTGATTTTTGTGCGCAAAATTAGGCAAAATAAACGTAATAAACGAATAAAATCGATGGAATGCGGCTTTTTGCACAACAAATCAAGCGAATCGGAAAATAAAACCGTCCATACGGACACTGCTACATCGTGCGCCCCACCCTATTGGTTTCCCTCATGAACATACTTGCCTCATGAGTTTCACCAGGCTGGAACTGTATTTCCCGTTCGTTAAAACCCATCAAGTGCTCCCTTAGAGCCAAAGCAGGAAAGAAGAACACAAACCCATGAAAATAGAAGGGATTTTACAAGCGAATTAATATTTTTTGTACATTTGCCTCAACAAAACCTTTCAAGACAATGAACAAAGACTTTATTTGTTTCATCGCTTGCGGCGAAGAAACAGACCCGGCCAATATAATCCAAGGCTTGCCGGCCGACAAAATAAAGGTCGTTCCGACCGAAGATAGCACAACGACATGGCGACTCATCGCCACACAAAGCCATACACCTTATATAGTAGTATGCCGTACCCGCCAATCCATCCGTTTAGGCCACCGTGCGGCCGAACGTATGATGGACTATTTATCCGCTCCCGGTTGCGGCATGGTATACGCCGACCGTTACGAAGAAATCAACGGCAATATGCAAGCGCACCCGGTCATCGATTACCAGGCAGGAAGCGTGCGTGATGATTTCGATTTCGGCTCACTCGTCATGTACCGCACGGAAGCCTTGAAAGAAGCGGTGGCAGAAATCAGCCGGGAACCGGATTATACCCATTCGGCAAGCTATGCCGTGCGGCTCGCCTTATCGCGCCGATATATGCTGGCCCACATCCGCGAATACCTTTACACGGAAACCGAAACGGACATGCGCCGTTCGGGAGAAAAGCAATTCGACTATGTAGACCCACGCAACCGCCCGGTGCAGATAGAACGCGAAGCCGTCTTTACCCGATACCTGAAAAAGACGGGTGCCTATCTGCCTCCCGTCGAGGGGCGTATCGACTTGCGGAAAGACGATTTCCCCTGCGAAGCCTCGGTCATTATTCCCGTGCGTAACCGGGTGCGGACCATCGACGATGCCATCCGCTCCGTATTGGAACAAAAAACGGCATTCCCGTTCAACCTCATCATCGTAGACAATCATTCCACCGACGGAACCACCGAAGCCATCCGCCGATACAGCGAAGAGCCGAAAATCATCCACCTCATCCCCGAACGTACCGACTTGGGCATAGGCGGATGCTGGGACCTGGCCATACACGATGCCCGATGCGGACGGTTTGCCGTACAATTGGATAGCGACGACCTGTATAGCGGCCCCGATACCTTGCAACGCATCATTGATACATTCCATAGCGAGCAATGCGCCATGGTCATCGGTTCCTATCGGATGACCAACTTCAACTTAGAGACTTTGCCGCCCGGCATAATCGACCACCGGGAGTGGACCGATGAAAACGGACACAACAATGCCTTGCGCATCAACGGACTGGGAGCACCTCGCGCCTTCTTCACTCCCTTGTTGCGCGAAATCGGCGTACCCAATGTGAGCTACGGCGAAGATTATGCCCTCGGGCTGGCATTTTCCCGCCAATACCGCATCGGGCGCATTTACGACGTGGTCTACCTGTGCCGCCGCTGGGAAGGAAACTCCGATGCCGCCCTGAGCATTGAGAAAGTGAACCGCAACAATGCTTATAAAGACAGCCTGCGTACTTTGGAACTTGCCCGACGCCGTGCGCTTGTCGCCCAAGGGCAAGACCTGCCGGGCATCCGTTTCCTGAAACACCAACTGGCGCATTGGGAACTGGCACGCACGAACCATGCGGCTCTGGACAACATCCGAACCCGACGTGTCCGATTGGGGAATAACGAAATTGTGATGCAATTCAATCCCGCCCGTGCCGTCTCGACCTGTGCCAAGCTCGACCCGGACAGCATCGCGAAACGTCCCTGTTTCTTATGTCTGGAAAACAAGCCGGCAGAACAAGACTCTTTACGCATCGAACTGGACGAAACGTTCAACCTGCGCATAAACCCCTATCCCATCTTGCCTGACCATCTGACTATCTCCAGCGAACAGCACCAGCCCCAGTCACTTGCGGGGAAAACCGGACGACAATTGCCCGGCAGATTAACAGAATGGTTAAACAAGCATTTCGCACCGGGATACGCCGTATTCTACAACGGAGCCAAGTGTGGAGCATCGGCACCCGACCATTTTCATTTCCAGGCAGCGCGGATGCAGGACATTCCGCTCATCCTGCAATGGGAACGGCTGATGGAAACCGCCACGCTCACGGCAGAAGCCACCATGACCGACGGGAGCAAATGCCGAAGCTACCGCATCGAAGATTACCTTTGCCCCCTCCAAGCCTTCATTACCGAAGGCACTCCGGCTTCCGACACGGGGCTGGTAGAGGCTTACCTCCATTCCTTGCCTCTGTATCCGGATGAAGACGAACCACGCTACAACCTGTTCGCCTGGGAAGACCCGAAGCGGGGATTTACCGCTGTATACATCCCACGCACCTTGCATCGCCCATCCTGCTACACGGCACAAGGCGAGGCGCAACACCTCGTAAGCCCCGGTGCGCTCGACATGGCAGGGCTGCTCGTAACTCCCCGCCGCGAAGATTTCGAAAGCCTGACGGAAGAAGATATACAACAAATATACAATGAAGTAAGTTTATGAAACAATACTCACCATAGAGAGAGCACAGAGCACACAGAGCCTTTTATAGTCAATCAGAAATGGATTGCGAAAAATGGAATGG
>ULVE01002844.1_pt1 | contig 37473 bp, 28 predicted proteins | sample 1959161 | NCBI WGS metagenome assembly ULVE01 (sample SAMEA4835778, study PRJEB28245) | human gut metagenome | biome: gut microbiome; material: fecal sample | place: Denmark | collected 2008
GCGCTTCGTGCCGACCTGAGCAACCTGTGGCAGGCATACCGCAACAACATCCGTCTGCTGCACTTGGAACGTCAGAACCTGATTGCCGCCAAAGAAAACCACGAGATAGCCAAAGAACGTTACCTGCTGGGAGACCTTTCAGGCATCGAGATGCGTGAAGCGCAGAAAAGCCTGCTGGATGCCGAAGAACGCATCCTCTCTGCCGAATACGATACGAAGATGTGCGAAATATCCCTTCTTCAGTTAAGCGGGAAAATCACGGCGTATCTGAAATGAGAAACTGTGTTGAATGAAGGGTGCAGCATGGACCGCAAAAGCATTGCTTATGCGAGGGAATATAACTGCGATGCCGACACAATTACTAATCGTACGGCTTGACGATTACTAATCGTACAGTCTGACGATTACTAATCGTGTCGGGACTGTAGTTATATGCAAATTGTTCTGCTGCCATAAAAAACGAAGTCGGCGCGCATCCCTGCGGGCCGGCTTCTGAGATTACTAATTTAAAAATATGTGCAGGGACACTTCCCCGCTATTGATAGAGATATTCGTTAGTTCTTTTTCATATTCACCGTATAGTGGTAACTGCCGTCTGCTTGTTTTACGCCCCATGGTGCTCCCGTCTGACGACTTTGGTCTTCATAAGTCAACGTGATATTGACATGGTAAATACTGTTACGGTTCAGCCAATAAGCACCGTCAGCCGTAGGAGTTTCCTCCAATGGGTCATTACACAAAAGAACTGAGAACGCCCTGCTTTCATCCAAATTCTCCGGAGTATCCGTCGTACACCAAATCAACAGACGCGTTGCTTCTGTATCTTTCTCTTCTCTCATTACCAAATGGGGCGCGACATAAAAATAAAACGTTGTAAAATCAGTACTTGTAATATACTCGGTACGATTGGTAGTAGGCATTAACGCTGAATGCCGGTGTACATAGTTCGTACGCTCTACATCCAAAAACAGATAAGCCTCTTCCTCCACATTCTGCAAACGGAAATAGATATTATATCCATTGGGTAAAGTCACGTCCTCCGCCAAGTTGATACTGATTTCCAGTCGGGCTATCAAGCGGGATAAGACTACAGACATCTGGCTTGCTGATGCCCCATTATCTAACGAACCGCTTCCGGTCAACGAGCCATCATAATAACCGAATAAATAAATCCGTTCTACATGGCCTACATTGTCTCCTTCTGTAATATAGTTTATCGTCACCGTTTTATTCTGAAAATCAGTCCACCCTACCCGATTGGTTGTCCCGTCTTGCTGAATCAACGCCTCTACACCTTCCCTTTCCATGTTACCGATGAAGCACACACGGGTCTGCTCCAAAGTAAACAACGTAATGCCTGTCAATGTAGGCGACAACTCACCGGGCAAGTCTCCACCGTTTGTAAAATCACGATAATGATAATACCGACTGATTCCAGTCCCATAACGATTTACTTCCAACAAGTTTCCCTCCGAATCGAATTGGATTACGGCAAGCTGTTTCACCGGATTTTCTTCTTCCGGTCCCATTGGTTGCAAGCTACGCGAGGATGTTGCGCCTTGCATCGTTGCCAAAGAAGTGCCGATTGTAAAATCGCAAAGATCCGGCAATTCATTCGAAGTATTGTCTACAGCCAATTCGTCACGTTGCGTACACGCCGACAACGCTATCAACAGTCCCAATATTATGATATGTAATCTCGCTTTCATAACCGTTTTTCTTTTTAATTGTTAGGTATCACCGGTGCTTTGCCGCTCCAGTTTACATACTGCCACGTAATGACACTCACTCCATTCTGTATGCTGACCGTACCTTTATAATGATAGGTATAGGCTGCCTGATATATCTTTTGATTCAACATCATCTCATACTGCGTAGGGCTTCCGTTTATCTGCAAGTTAAACACCACAATAATGGAAGTCGAAAAAGCATTGGTCGGCAGAATGGGGCATTTGATGTAAAGAGAACCATCCGCACGTTCTTCGATAAACGCATCTTCGAATTGTGTATCCTTACGTATCAGGAAACTGGTATTATTGTCTCCCGTATAGGCATGAAGCGGCTCGCCTGTCGACCAGTTCCACTGCACACTGTTATCCGCCGAAGCCGAATAGCGGTCTTGCACGCCCGATATTTCGATGCCCTGCGGCAATACAGAGATAGAGTGAATATAGGCGTTCCCTTCTTCCGGCACGATGGTAAACTCCAATTGGGCAGTCTGGTTAATCAATTCATTCATCTCCACAATCTGTACCCCTGCACTTGTACTACCAGCCGCATCAACTATTATTTTTTGCTCTGTTACAGATGTCTGCTCATAACGATCATCCGTCGCTATTATATACTCTTTATTATCAACATAAAATGCATACACAAAATTCCCGTCTTTATCTTTTGCATCTGCAACAAATGCCCGTGCTGGAGAAACTGCACGAAATCTATAAGTATGATTTGCAGTCAGATATAAAGGTACTGAAGATTCATATTCGATGTTCCCATTAGCATCCACTTCACAAGGCAAAAGTTGCTGGAGCGGTCTGTTTTCTTCGTCAAACATCCCATCAATATCCCGTACCACATAACTTTTAGGCTTCATATCTCCATCACGTTCCTCACCTTCTTCCAAATCTTCATTAGGTGTTATATCTTCAGCAAACAACCAAAGCGTAGTACCATCAGGCAGATTCTTAATTGGAACGTTTTCTAATGTAACAGCATCAGCACGGCTTCCCTCCGCAAACCCGTCCAAAGGTTCCGCTACCATACCGGGCAAGGTAAACCTGACTTCCACTTTCCCTTCGGGCACTTCGGGAGAAACAATCGTCTCTACAGATTCGTCCTGACCGCAAGCCGAGAGCAAGCAAGCCACGACGCAAACACCTATATAATATGTTATTCTTCCTTTCATCCTGCTTCCTCCTTTCTTTTAACGGTAGCCTGTATTGTATAGGTCACGGACACAGCGGACATAGACCGCAGCACCTAAATAAGATTGATCATTTACTGCAATAGTTTGACTATTCTTTGCCGCAGTACCTGCATATTTAATCCAAATCATTCTCTTCTTATCGACTGTTTCCGTATTTAACTCAGATGTAGCATACCAAACTTCCGTCCCAATATTATTTAATGCACCGTGAGAAGTCGTAGCATCGCAATATCCTCCTACAGGCAAATACATCACCTCTACCGGATGATCCCAATCATACCTTTTAATCACATCTCCATAATCTTCTCTCCGTTCCAAATTAAAATTATCATTTTCCGAAGCTTCGTATCGCGAAATCACTAAAAGCCCATGAAAAGGATTCTGAGTATATATTTCTACTCCGTTACGAATCGTAGGAGAATTACTTTCATCATTTACCAATTCTATATGCCACCGAATCCGATAAGCATCTCTTGTTCCTTGATTTTTTATACCGTAAATCACTCCCCAATTAAAAGTAAAATCCTTACGTAAAGGTGCAGGACTTTCATCAATAACTTGTCTCCTATCTCCTTCTCCCATACTTAAAATATACACACCTTTGGCATTGGTTCCATCTAAAAAATCATCTGTTTCTTCCCGATAAATATACGGGAAAGCTCCCTCATAAACACTCGAATCATCTTTTTTCCAAAAAGTATCCGTATACTCATCTATTCTATCCGCAGAAAACACATCTTCCTGCAATTCTTGATCATCACCTTGCCAAGAGCCATTATCTGATATCCCCGTAAATCTTCTAAATGTAATATTACCGGAAAATCCCGAGCTGGGCATTATTCCCATAAAATCTCTAACGGTAGGTAAACGCCAACCTGGAGGACAAGGAGTTTTTTTATTTTCAGCCCATTCGTTATTATACCCATTCAAATAGGTTAATCTATAATTTTCTGAATTATAATAGCCGAAATTTTTATTTCCAACATCTTCTTGTGCCGAAGTTAAATCCCAAACTAAATTTCCAGAATCTGTATTAGGACCTAATAAATTTCTATTAATATTATTCCCCCAAGCTTCATAATCAATAACCGGATAAACTTTTCTACCATTAGTTTCTAAAGCTTTAGAAGCCGAAGTGGTATAATCTATTACCCCATCGCTGTAATCGTACGGAAAATACGGGATATTCCGCCCATACTGATACACATAGCCGATGCTGTTATACCAATCGTCTACACTGCGTGTCGGGTTTCCGCTGGTCGCGCCAAGGTTGCGGTCGCTCCACAACACTCCGTTGAAAGTTACAGGCTGACCCATATCTTGCTCCTGCATATAGTCATTATTTACATCGCCTTCCCCTTCTATCCATTCGTACACCTTAGGCACCAACGTCACTACACGGCGTATATCCGACGAGAAGGCGATGTGCAAGGTGTAATGATAATTTTGCAGGAATTCCAACGCACCCGCCTCGCCCTCTACCGAAGTAATGGTGTTGTAGATAGGGACAATCACCTGACTATTTCCGTCCGCCCCTTGCAGTCCGTAATAGCCATCCGAATCTTTAAAGGTCACCCGCAAGTAAGTGAGAGGCACAGTCCGGGTTTCTGTTTCCGTAGCCGTAGTTTCAAAAGTAGGGAATACCAAAACGGTAGCTACCTCGCCCACATTATCCGAACCCAAATCGGCACTGGGCACATTCATATTCTTGCCGTCTATTGTCCGAACCGCATTTTGAGTAAATTCAAATTCATTAGTATACACTCGATAAGTGCCTACCGAAGTAATATTCGCACTTCCGGGTTTATCTTGATTGCTTCCTATCATTTCGATGCTTACCAACTGTATATCCGTCTTCAACTCCGTATCTTTCGAAACCTGAAACGTCACCTGCGACATGATGTGGCGGAAAGGCATTTGCAGGATATCGCCCTGCGCATAGTCGTCCGCTTGATAAGGCGCATGCAGTTCCCCTCTCAAATAGTCGATGTAATTGTTTGTCTCACTTTGCAATGTTATCGGATAAGTGTCAGTCACTTGTTTTCCTTCCGGCACCTCCGTTTTAGAGTCCTGTGTAAAGCCGTAAAAGTCGGGCGTAGTGCGCTCGATAGGGCGTATGTTAATGACCGGTATGCCACCACGATTGCTTTCCGTCGCTTCTATGCCATTGGCTTCATCCGCTTCTTCCGACGTAGTAGTACCTTGATCCATAATCCAAATGCGATACTTTGTACCTTGTGCAAAATAAGAATCGCCCGGTTCCATGGCACGCGAAACCACCTTTTCCTTATAAGAAGACAAAGCGACGCCTCCTTGCGTGCCGCCCTGCTTGCCCCAATCGTCCTCGGTGCAAGCCACGGTAAATACACCTGCCAGAAGTCCGGCACACACTACCTTATATATAGTCATAAGCTTCTTCATCGTTCTCCCTCCTTATTTGTTATTGTCCGTCGCTGGGCGGCGTTATGGGTAAATAATGCGTACCGCCGTTTTCCCATTTCTTCTGTATGCCTTGCAAAGAAATGCTTTCGTTCTTAAATGTTACTTCCACCACATATTCGTAACCCGGATACAGCGTATCTCCTGTGTTGGACTGGATGATAACCGTTTGGCCTGTCCATTTTGCCGTACGGTACTCGATATATTCACCTGCACCCATTACGTAAGACAAATCCGCTTCGATATTGAAAGTCAGGTTGATGCTACCATTTGTTTCATTCGGGTCTGCAAACGGGTCATATCCGTCAGGCAACTCCGCATACAGAACATAACAGGAGCCAAGGGTCAATCCGTCATTGGTAGCCGGAATGTATTCGCTTGTCCCGTCTATCGTCAAACTTTGAGGCTCGCTCATTTCGGATGCGATGTAAGTACTTTGTGGATTGGTTGCATCACCGTTCACCTTTTTCTGAAACTCTGTAGGGACACACAAGCCATTGCTCTCGCCTAACGTAATTCTCACATTGTTCACACCCATCTTACCCCACATCACTTCCTCGCGCACGCCTACAAACCGGATACGTGCCGTAAGGTGACGAAACTGCAATTCGTGTTTTTCTTTAATGAAACGGTCGGTAGCCGAACCACGATGTGCTTTTTTGGCATCGCATGACAGGAAATCCGCCGTACCATCTTGATAATCACCGTCTACCGTCAATGTCGTATAATCTGCCGAAGGCGTCAAAGCACCAGCCGGCGCATATCCAGCCGCATAATAATAAGCATTGTTAGGTAAATATTCATGCGGCACCTGATAGGCTACTCCGCTTTCGTAGGTATAGTCATCAATCGTTCCTGTCTGAGTGCAAGTAAATGCAGGAGTGGCAGAAGCATCGTCCTCACTGACCCACGTGTTATAACCGTTTTCATCCCAAAACAAAAGAAAAGCGTTTGTCCCTGCCTCTGTGCTATACGGAGAAACACCGCTATCGGCATTCAGATACACTTCTATCGGGACACGCGAAGCAGGACTATCTTGCGTCACCTGTTCCGCATCGCAAGCAACCAACAGCAGCAATCCGCTTCCTGCCATACTCAACGTTATATAATCTATCAATCGTTTCATCATTCTCTCACTTCTTCGTCTTCTGGTTTTAACTCTATACTGCCGCTACCACCGTCTTTCCAAGGAAATGAATAAGTGTGCACCAAGATGTAATTGGGGTTCGTTATCGACGAACCGGGCTGGGTAAAGCCGGTTACATTCAATATGTAATAGCGGTTGCGTTCCACTTGACCATATTGATATGCATCTGTTTCAGCAGGTTTGCCGTAATCATCCAACCGATTATCCACATACGTATAATAATATCCCCACCCGTCAAGATAAGGCACGAACACGCCAAACACACCCGGATTGGTCTCAATATCACTGGCAGAAGCCTTATGCCCCAATACCTCACACATCGCACCGTATGTATAAAACGTTTTTTCCTCCGATTGATAAAAATAAGTCTTCGTGGGAAATCCGTTCCGGTCTTCCGCCATTTTCAATGAAGAAGCAAGCAATTGGGCAGCAGCAGCTTCTGTTAGGCATTCTACCATTCCATTCGACTCTGTCAAGTTTGAGATTTCATCTCGCACATCAGCAGGGATAGTTTGATCAGCTGCAATATATGCTGTCAACCCTTCTTCTATATATAGTTTTTTAGGCGTAAACCGTGCGGCTACATTCACGTGCGTCACTTGTGCCTGTTCACCTTCAAGTGTAATATTAGACACTGCGAATGTATTTTCCGGACAATAAATGCCTTCGGTATAAGGCTGATTACCGGTATAATCTACGTTGGTTATAGATAAACGGTCGGCATCAAATACAGAAGAGGTACGGAAAAATCCGTTCTCCACTTCTCCTTCCAATTGCTGGAAAAAGAAATTCCCGCCCGCAGCAGATTGCTGCAAATTATTGTTCGGGTCAATCACATTGGCGTATGCTTCTGTCACTGCATTGTCTACTTGCTGCATGATATACGCTTGCCGGTTCAGCCCGTTCAGCATGTATTTTACATCGGTCTGACGAATCCAGCCTTCGAAACCTGTACCATTATCGTCCTTTACCATTACATATCCATTATCATCCGTCGCACACGTTACCAACACTTTTGCTACCATCCGTTTCAGATTGAAGCTGACCTCATAGGCATTAGCCTCTGCATCTGTCAATTTTGGAGTTGCTCCCGCCGTACAGAACATAGCGATGTGGTTGCGGTCAACCCGTTCCTCATACGTAGAATAAGGCGAAAAATCAGTAACCAAATCAAAAGTATTCTTCGTGAAAGTATATGCCGGCATCGTTTCGCCCTCATCTTTCGCTTGTTGCTGGCTAATGAAAGTTTGGACCTGTTCGGTTGACAAATTCGCTCCTAAATAAAATGTCTCCTTACTTAAGTCGGGCTGTTCCATCTCTATCTCATACTGCAATACACCACCTATCGTGGTAAACGGAATCGGTTCTTCCCATGTCCCGTCCGCGTGTTTGATGAAAAGATGAAAGAAAGCGATGTTATCCTCCCACTCTGCCGCCGGATGTTTCGGACTATCATCCTCTACGGCACGCCCCGAAGCCGACCCCGAACCTTCTATCGAGAAGTTCAGCACCAGCACAGACCTGCCTGCCGTATCTTCTTCGGTAAGAAGCACCGCATCTTCCCGGCAACCTGCCAAGGCAAGCAAGCCGGAAATACACATAATCATATATAGGTAATGCAGCTTCATCAGATTTCGGGGGTTATGTCGTTGTAACGTACTATCCAATCGTTGATTATCACTTGGGTGTTGATCCAAGCGTTGTCCGAGTCGAGGAAGAACGTCATGGTGTAGGTGTTTTCCCGGTCGAGGTATTCCTGCAGGGGCATGTCGTAGTTTGCCACCGTGCGGCATAGTTCCAGGTAGTCGATGAGCGGGATGGAGAGTACCGGCTTGCCTGTCTCACGGTTGGAGATAGTAAGACGCATGTCGCTGTCTGCCATCAGGCGGCCTGTAGTCAGTTCGGCTACAGCCATGTTGAGCTGGTCTTCCGAGGCAGGCCCGTCAATGCCTGCCGAGCCTTGTGCCTGGTAGTAGGGCATGTATGTCAGCGTGCCGTCGGCTGGGTCGAGGCTGTTATCAGCTAACATCAACCCGTTTTCATCGGCAACGGTAAATTCGAATTGAGAAGCATCAACCGATCCGGCAGCCATCTGCTGGAGGATGATGCGGAAGGTGTTAGTGTTTTTCACCAAAGGTAAGGTAAAATATTCCGTACGGTCTGCAGTACGAGACAATGCCTGCGCGTTCAACTGTCCGTGCCATAAAGGCTGAAGATAACCTACCGAATCAACCGGTTCACCATGCAACGTAGCAGAATAGCGGTTGATGCGGCAAGTCAAGTCATCAAAAGTCGATACACCTTCAGTTAATCGGGGTACGGTAAAGCCATTGCCGTCCTGCACACCTGCCCATGCTACCAAGTGGTAATCGCCTGCATCCAAAGGCAGCAGCATGGAATAATCAGGGTCGGACAGCGTTTCGCCCCGGTCGGTCTGCTGGAAAACAAGTTTGCCGTCGGCATCGAAAGCATAAAGTGTTACCGAATGTACCTGGCTGGCAAAAGCATCGGCAAAAAGCATATTGTAGTCATACTTGAACTTTACCCGATACTCAGTCTCTACGGGACAATCGTCGTCATCCCAAACGGTATCGCACGAAGTTACGGGCAGAAGTACTGCCGCAGCCAGCAACAACTTGCATGCTTTGCGGTGTATGGAGTAAAGCAGATTCATTTTTTCTTCAATTAATAGTTAACAGTTAATAATGAATAACGAAGTTGGTTTCGTTTTTTTTATTGTGGAGGGCTATCGCATACGTCCTGAACGCATCGGCTCATTTAAGCGTATGTTTTCAGGACGTATGCCAAGCGCCTCTACAAGGTTAGAATTAGAATTCAATGTCGTTGTAACGGACAATCCATGGAAGGATGTGAACTGTTACATCCAACGCAGCTCGGTTTTCTGTTTCATCCGGAATATTAGGAGTCGGGTCAACAAACGGGTCACCTATTTCATTGATGTCGCTTACCGACAATGAATAGATATTATTACGCATGATAGCAAACTCCATATTACCCATTACAGCGTTATCCCCATTGTCGAAATGTTTGATTTCCGTCGTATAGTAATAGCAGGTATTATCATGATAAATTATAATATTCTCTTCGGTCTTTGCCAACTCCGTTAAGTCATCTTCGGTTATATCAGTACCACCTTCTTCCTGCGTTACTAATGCATTGAATGCCTCACTCATGCGACTTGCACCAAAAGCGTCTTGGATATTTTTCAAAGAGGTAAATTTCTGACCAGCATATTGGTACAATCTTTCTACAGGTTGTGTACAATCTTTGTCTGTATACATTCTTGCAACAAAGGAGATGCCCGTACTTATTCCATGCATTTGATGGGGAACGTCTGTAGAGTTTTCGAAACAGTAAGTCAAGAAATGACCGATGTTATCCAAATTTCCATTAGCTGATGTGTGTTGACCTTTTTCAGGGTCACTACCAGCAATTGTACCATCACCTGAAACAGTACCGTCTGTTGGGTATTCTCCTGTCGGGAAGTTGTTGTAGAAGTCACTATTGGCAATACTACCATCGGTTTCAAAAGTCAACCCTTTGCTATCATCTGATACGGCTTTCAATGTATTGTAGAACCAATCATTCGGATCACAGTTTGTAAAGATAACTTCACCATCATTAGTTTCAAATTGGGCATTGTTTTTCTCACCCCAATTAGTCGTATATAAATAGTTAGAGCCATTCAATGTACCAAAAGGAACAATAGTGTTTGCATTGTCAATGGTATGACGAACATAGTGTACATCTTTCGACAAATTAACCAATGCATAGCCTTCCAGTTTGACATACCAATAGGTAGGATCGCCCATATCTGCCAGAACCAAGGTAAGACCATTGTTGTCTTTGCTTGAATTTCCTACATAGTTTGTTCCCTCTACATAATCCTCCGTATCCGCAACTAAAGCCAATTTAGTATATCGGTGAATCTCTTCATTGTCGGAGGTACTATGAATAGTTTCTGTGGCACCATATACTCCTGTTAGAGTAGCTTCTGCTTCAGGAGTTTCTTTCTCATACAAAGCATATACTGTATGTCCGGCTAAATCTGTTGCCTCATTCAACACTACTATTCTATAATCATCTACAGGTTCTGTTGTCTCATCTAAAATGGCTCCACGTACTGTTGCAGCCGTACCCACTCCTGTATGTACAGTTACAGGATAGATATTCTTTCCTATCATTCCATCTATCTCTGTATCGCGGAACGTAATTTTCGACATTACGCGCTCTACATCAATGAAAACATGAGCTGGACTTTCTGGAGTATTAGTAGCATCCAATACAACCGAACAATCAACAGGTTGACTATTGCTGCCATTATTCAAATCTTTGCTTGCCATCATCAAACCTTCAGTACTTATATCGGTTCCAGCAGCTAATTCATTATAAGCTGTTACATCAGGCAAATAACTTTCGTTGATGATTTTATTGTATAAGTCTTGTACTGTATTTGCGGTTCCAATGCCCTCATTAATCCCTTGAGGAAGTAATTCGTTAACAGGATTGATAACAACCAAAACATTATATCTTCCTTCAGCAACTTCAATCGGATTTGTTTTATAAAGCTTATTAGTGTTGTCCACCAATGTAATCTTATCATCCTCTTCAGTTGCAGCGGCAGTAGAATATAATTTTGCATACCCTGTGTTTCCTCCATCAGCAGGATTTACTACAATCAATGCCGTGTATACTGCATTCTCATCGGCTGTGCCTGCATTGCTATGTCCGCTATCCTCTGCATCACCATCCTGGTCCCCATAGTTATTCGCATCATCAGCGGTAGAACGGCTGCTATTGCCGCCATTGGCTGTGAACGAAATAGTCAAGTAAGCTGGGGTAGCGTCGCCGCCTGTACCGGTATTTCCCCCCTTACCGTCAATCACGTCGTCTGAGCACGCGGCAAAACTGAGTGCCGCAAATGCCAAAGCAAAAAATTTAAACTTTTTCATAAAACATTTTACTTAAATTAGTATTGCGTTAATTATCTCTTTCTTTTTTTCTGACGGCTGCATGGTTGCAAGCCGTAATAACAGGTTACCTGATATATGTCAGGTTTTCTTCCGCCTCGCCGATGCCTGCCTTGGCTGCACGGTCCAGGTAGCTTTCCGCTTCTTCGTAGCGTTCCAGCATAATCATAGCCACCCCGCGGGCGTTGTCGGCCTGCGGCGTGTCGCCCGCCTTTTCCAGGTACTTCAATGCCAGTTCCGCCGCTCCCCGTTCCAAGAGTGCATTGGCTGCGTTGAGGTTTGCCACCGGGTCGTCGGGATACAGGCGCACGGCAATATCGAATACACGATTGAAATCCTCGCTTCCGGGCCGGTAGGTCTGTGCCACGGCAAACATTTCCTGCAGGCTGAGGTTCTGCGGACGGGTTTTGAAGACCTCTTTGGCTTCTTCCACATCGAAACCTCGTATCACATAGTCCACCGTATAGTCGGTGCGGCGCAGGCCGGGATAGCAGTCTTGCAGGAGGGTGTGGTATGACGCGGCGTGCTCGCTGCGGATGCGGTGCTCCTTGGGGTCGGGTTCCTCGTCGCTGTCGATGATTGCCAGGATGGCTTCCTTGTCTGTCAGGTCGCTGTTTTCGACATAGTTGCGCAGTCCCGCCCAGTTCTCCGCCCCGGCTTCGGTGCGGAACAAAGCGGCCTCGATGCCGTATTCTTCCACCAAGTAGTCGCGCAAGGCATCGGTTCGTCCTTCGGAAAGACGTATGTTCCAAGCATATCCGCCTTCGGGCGAAGCGTATCCTTTCAGGCTGATTTGCGTGATGCTGAAGTCCTTGTCGGCACGGATGGTATCGATGGTGGCACGTATCTTTGCCAGTTCTGCCGTGTTCCGGCGGTAGTCGGGATAAATCACCATCTTATTGACAGGAAAGTCCAGGTAAGCTTCGCCGCTCAGCGCACGCGTCTTGCGCGTTTCCGCCTGCGGGCTGACATAGGCAAGGCGGGGGATAAATGCCAAATCGGCCTGCGCCAAAGGTATGCTGTTGCCTTTGGCCACCTCGCCACAGCCACAAGTGTCTTCACCCAAAAACAATTCTGCACGGTTCATCCACCGGCGATAGGGGACGGTTACACGGTAGTCTACACGCTGTTCCGTGTCCTGTTTACGGCGCACCACGGCATAGGGATTGTCGGTATATAGCGATTCTTCATTGCGTTCATAATAAAGGTATCGGGTACGTCCCATCACCTCGATGGCAGGCAGCCACTGCTTTTCATCTTCTGTACGGAATACCGGGGCAAGCACAATGGAGCGGTTTCGTCCCACTTCCATCCCGGTCAAGTCGAGGTTCATACGTATCACCACGCTATCGCGCTGCTTCTTTATTTCCACTCCGTCTACGGCGGCACCGCCTGGCAGGCGTTTCACCTCGTCGGCTGCTACCGGTGCAAGCGGGAGCAAAGCCAGCAGACTATATAAACAGATTGTTTTCATGAGTCTTTCTCCTATTTGTTTACAGTTAACGGATGACGCGGTTACCGGCAAGACTCCGATATGCTTCCGTGTCATCGGTATGCCATTGAATTGCTCGTTTAGAATACATAAATCAGGTTGATGGCAGCCTTGGTAGGCCCGAAATAATTATGCGGCTTGTTTTCTTCCAACAAGTCGCCACAATGGGGACACTCATACTTGTCGTAGCGGCTGTATACATATCCGATGCCGATTTCCGCCTCTACGCTCCAATGTTTCGAGAGCAGCCACTGATAGCCGTAGGCAATGCCGGCTCCCAGCATCCAGCCTTCGAAACGGTAATCCTGCAGCTGGCCGAAATCGGTACCCAGGAAAGTGAAATCGGTGTTCCAGTTTCCCATGTTGTAAATGCCGCCCAACAGGTGGGCACCTAAAAAGTGACCGTTAAAGGACTCGCAGAACCAGTAGCGGGCTTCGGGCTGGAAAGACAATTGTTTCCATTTCCGATTGTCCGAAAAAGACCAGGGGTTCCAGTTGGCAGACACATCCAGCGTCCACTTGGGCGAGAGGCGAGTTTCGAAGCCAAGATTCATAGTGGTAGTCGCATCATAAAACAAATTGGTCTTCAACACCCACTCTTGTGCATAAACTGAACTCCCCATCATGAACAGAAGGGCAATCAATAAACGCTTCATAACATCTATTATTAATTTTCCACTACATTGGTAGTGACACATTTTACTTAATTTAGTATCTTTCTGGCAAACTTATCGAAATTAGCTAAAAACAGGTGTTTGTCGTCTCTCTTTATCGCATACAAGTGTAATCCGGTACAAAAATATGTAATTTATTTTACATGAGCAATAATGGCTGTTAGTTTAATTTATTTTAACATAAAAAGAATGAAACCTTTGTGCTTGTGGCAATCTGCAGTGGCACGTGAACCCCTTTTGTCATTGGGCACGCAGAAATGTATCAGGATAATTCCAGCCAGCTAATTGGATTCTATTATAAAGCATTTTCTTCGAAAAAGTAATATATACTAATCGGCAGTTGAATATATACTGCAACTGCCCATGAATATATACTTCATCGGCCGATGCAGTATATATCCCTGAAAGGGGAGTATATAAGCAGGGGTGCGGAATGAGGGCTGCATGGATGTCAATCGGACCTTATCGGGGATGTGTCTGCCTTGATTTATTTAGTCAACTATTTGACTAATTCGGAAAGAATGCGTACCTTTGCACCCCGAAAAGGAAAAAGATTGTTTTTTTATGGAAAAAGAAAGTGCTGCATTCAGGGAGCTGATGTTGCAGCTGTTCCGCACGCGCATGACTTTCAGGCGCACGGTGCAGCAAGCTCTGAAAAAGATGGAAGCAGGGATAACATTCGAAATGCTTCAAGTGTTGCGGTGTTTGTGGGAAGAACAGGGAATCTCCCAGCAGGTGTTGGCGGAACGTATCGCCAAAGGAAAAGCCGCATTGTCGAATCTGATTATGAATCTGGAGAAAAAGAATTATGTGTGCCGTCAGGAGGATGAGTCCGACCGGCGGAACAAACGAGTCTTCCTGACCGCGGAAGGAGCCGTGTTTTATGAGCGCATCAATGCCACGCTGGACGACATTTATGCATCGGCAGGCATGGCGCTCGGGGTAGAGAAGACGAGAGGGATAGTGTCCGACTTAAAACTGACCTGCGATGTGTTGGAAGGGATTTAGCTGGCTGGTGTTCGGGTGGCTTGCCTGTGCCGGGAGCCAGGCGGCTACGGTGGGAGAAGGAGAGGAAAACGCGTGGACTGCCGATTCGTTGCTGCTGACCGTGGATGAATTGTTCCGCCTGGGCGAAACCAACAGCCTGAAGCTGCAGGCGGACTTGCTGGACGAGGCGATGGCTTACGAGCGGGGAAAGACGGCACGTGCTTCGCGTCTGCCCGATTTGCAGATAGGCCTGCGCGGAGGAGTCGTAGGGCAGCCCATTGTGTTTCAGCGCGGCTTGTCGGACGCCACGTATCCCGATACGCCCGACTGGTCGCAGAACTATGCGATAGATTTCACCCAGCCTCTTTACGAAGGGGGAAAGATACGATATGCTGTCCGGAAAGCTGACCTGCAGGCGCATGCGGCATCGCTTCAGACCGCCAACGACCGTGCCGATGTGAAGCTGGGGCTGCTGGAGCAATACATGAACCTGTTCAGCCTGTACAAACAGCGTGAGGTACTGACGCGGAACATCGAAGAGTCGGAACGCCGGCTGAAAGATATCCGCCAGATGAAGAAAGAGGGACTGATAACGAACAACGATGTGCTGCGCAGCGAGATGCAGCTTACCAACGACCGCCTTTCGCTGACCGAAACCGAGAACAGCCTGATACTGGTTTCGCAACAACTGGACATCCTGTTGGGCATCGACGAGGACTGGTTGCTGCTGCCCGATACGTCTTTGCTGCACCGTGCCGTTGCCCTGCAGCCTTACGACGACTATGTGCGGGAAGCCTACCAGAACGACCCGGCGATGCGTCTGCTCCGGAAACAAACCGAGATAGCCCGCAACGAAGTGCGCCTGACAAAGGCCGAAACATTGCCCAGTGTTTCGCTTTACGCGTCGAACACCCTGGCTCGTCCGGTGTCGCGCACCATGGCAGACATGTATAACAATGCGTGGAACATCGGCTTGTCGGTGTCTTATCCGCTTTCGTCCCTGTACAAGAACCGTCATAAAGTGAAGGAAAGCAAGCTTGCCGTGCAGGTAACCCAAAACGCTGAAGAGCAAAAGAAGCAACAGGTGAGGGTAACGGTGCGTACGGCTTTCCTGCGCCACCGGGAAGCCTTGGAGCAGGTAGAGGCGCTGAAGCTTTCGGTGCGTCAGGCGGAAGAGAACTACCGCATCATGCAGAACCGGTATCTGAACCAATTGGCTATCCTGACCGACCTGCTGGATGCCAACACGGTGCGGCTGAACGCCGAACTGCAGCTAACCTCGGCACGCACGCAGGTAATCTATACATATTACCAGCTGGAACGGGCGTGCGGAAGGCTGTGAATCTAAAACGAAGAAATTATGGCAGAACTAAAAATAAAACAAGAAAAACTGAAGAAACTGCGGATACGTAACCGTATGCTGAACCTTGTCTGTATCATTCTGGCAGGTTCGGGGTTGTGGTGGACCGCGACGTATTTTTGGCGTTATGTGAATTACGAAGTGACAAACGATGCGTATATCGACCAGTATGTGGCTCCTCTGAACGTCCGTGCATCGGGGTATATCAAGGAAGTATGCTTCAAAGAGCACCAATATGTACACAAAGGCGATACGTTGCTGGTACTGGACAATAGCGAGTACGCAATTAAGGTAAAAGAAGCTGAAGCAGCGTTGTTGGATGCCCAAGGTGCGAAAGACGTGCTTCATTCGGGCATCGAGACATCGCATGCCAACATTGCCGTGCAGGATGCCAATATTGCCGAAGCGAAAGCCAAGTTATGGCAGCTGGAGCAGGACTACCATCGTTTTGAACGGCTCCTGAAAGAAGAATCGATTCCTGAACAACAGTTCGAACAAGCTAAAGCATCGTATGAAGCTGCCCGGGCACGTTATCAGGCTTTGTTGGAACAGAAGCGGGCTGCCCAGTCACAATATTCGGAAACAAGCAAACGGACCACCAGTGCCCAGGCTGCCATTTTACGGATGGAGGCCGACCTTGATCTGGCACGCTTGAATCTGTCATATACGATAGTGACAGCTCCTTACGATGGCTATATGGGACGACGGACACTGGAACCCGGACAATATGTGCAGGCAGGACAGACCATTTCCTATCTGGTGAGAGGGGATGACAAATGGGTGACCGCCAATTACAAGGAGACGCAAATCAGGCATATTTATATCGGCCAGCCGGTGCGCGTGAAGGTGGACGCCTTGCCCGGCGAGGTGTTCGAAGGCAAAGTGACGGCTATTTCCGAAGCCACAGGCTCGAAATACTCGTTGGTGCCTACGGATAACTCGGCCGGAAATTTTGTGAAAGTGCAGCAGCGCATCCCGGTGCGTATAGATTTGGTGAACGTTTCGGACGAGGAGATGAAGCACCTGCGTGCCGGCATGATGGTAGAGACGGAGGCGTTGCGGAAATGATAGATATGAGAAGTCTGGGGTTGCCCGTGCGGCAATGGGTGCCCAACTGGCTGGCACTGGCAAGCGCATTCATTGTGATGCTTCCGGTGTTTATGGTGAACGGCTCGTACACGGGAAGCATGCTGGAGGTGTCGAACACGTTAGGTACCAATACCGAAGACATCACGATGGGATATTATGCCACTTCGGCAGGGATGGCGATAGGCTATCCCATCATCCCCCGTGTATTGTCGGCTTTCCCCGCCAAATTGCTTTTGCTGGTCGACCTTGCCCTGCAATTTGTATTAAGCTGGGTGTGTGCCCGTTCGCAGAACGCCGATGTCCTGATTGTGGCAAGTTTTGCCATCGGATTCTTGAAAGGCTTTATGATGTTGTGGTTTATCCACATGGCCCGTTTCATTTTCAGTCCGAAAGACGTGCGTAGCGAGTTTTACTCGTATTTTTATCCGCTGGTGTTCGGGTTCGGCCAGCTTTCGATGGTGCTGACCGCCGAGCTGGCTTATCACTACGACTGGAAATACATGTATTATTTCATGATGATTCTGCTGTTGTTGAGTATGCTGATAGTGGTCGTGCTCTACCGCCAGGATGCCGAGGTGAAGAAAATCCCGCTGGAAGACCTTCACCTGCGCGAGATGCTGGTGATAGCCGTAGGGGTGCTGATGCTGATGTATGTGGCAAACTATGGGAAGATGCTCGACTGGATGGCTTCGTTCAAGATATGTGCCTATATCGTGATTGCGCCTATCTTGATTGCTTTCTTCATCTGGCTGCAGTCGAACACGGAAAAGCCTTTCGTCAATCTGGCTCCGCTGTATCAGCCCAAGGCGATAGTGGGGTATTTTTATATGATGATGGTGATGTTTTTCAGTACTTCGACCTCCCTGCTGACCAACTACATGACTTCCATCCTGCAGGTCGACTCTACGCGCACGTACCTTTTGTATATATGGATGTTGCCGGGCTATGCGCTGGGAGCCTTTATCTGCTTCTGGTGGTTCCGGTGGCAACGGTGGCGTTTCCGTTTCCTGATAGCCGGCGGCATGGCTTGCTTTGCGGCGTTTTTCGGTATCTTGTATTTTACGATATCGCCGGAAAGCACGTACGAGATGTTGTTTTTCCCGGTGTTCATACGCGGGCTGGGGATGCTGGTGGTCATCATCGCCTTTGCTCTTTTCGCCGTCGAGGACCTGAATCCGAAGTTCCTGTTGTCGAATGCTTTTTTCCTGATACTTTGCCGTTCGGTGCTGGCACCCGTCCTGGCAACTTCGTTTTACAGCAATGTGCTGTATCATTTGCAGCAGAAATACATGTATTCGTTGGCAGAGACGTTTACGATGGTCGATCCGTTGGCGGCGTCGAAGTTTTCCCAGTCATTGACCAGCGGGATAGGGCAGGGACACGGTTATGCCGAAGCGGCACAGATGGCGGCCACTTCGCTTTATTCCACGCTTCAGCAACAGAGCCTGCTGCTGGCATTGAAGGACATCCTGGGGTGGCTGTTCATCGTGACGCTGGTGATAGCCATCGTGTCGCGTTTCATACCATTCCATAAAACCATCCGTGTCACCTTTGCTAAGGCGGGAGACGATATGGTATAGTTATCATATCCCCAGCTTTTTCTTCAGTTCTTGGGAGAGCGCATCTTTGTGAACCAGAATGTAGATGGTTTTGGCACGGACATAGCTTTCCGACATGTTCAGGTATCCTCCGAAACGGTTTCCGTCGGCTGCCCATGAGTTCTTGGTGATGTAGTAGCGGGTGCCGTTTTGGTCGGTCGCGATGCCGGTGATGTGCATCAGATGGTCATCGGTGGTCTTTCCGGCTTCGTATCCTTGTTGGCGGATTTCAGGAGTGACCTTCACTTCGGGATAGGGGCGTCCGAAACGGAATACTTCGGCCAGACGTCCGGTGGCGTCCAGTTGTCCCCAGCGGGCACGGTCGCTGTCTTTATACAGGCCGGCATTCTCTACGTCGGGATTGATAGCCACGCCGTGGTTGTATGCGAAACCTTTCTCGCTTACATCGCCGTCCCAGCAAAGGGTATAGCCCGACTTCAGCGCATGGTCCATCACGCCAATCAGTTCATCGAGCGGGAGGTTGTACATGCGGCTATGCTCCCAGTTGTCGGGGATTTCTACCTCGAACGCCTCGTAATACGGCTTGTGCGTGAAGCTGGTCAGCGGAATGTAATCGCTGGTATGGATGTCCAGGCTTTCGGCAAAGCTCTTCGGGGTATATTCTTTTCCTTTATACGTAAAGGTTTCGGGCACCTTGCCGAGATAAATGTCGAAAAGGCTGTTGGCAAGTTCTTGGTATTGCTTGCTGTTCTTTTTTTGCTTCACGGCTTCGGCGGAGATGGCTTCCACATATCCGGCAAGTTCTGAATGGTTGTGTACCGGCGAGTCGTAATGGATGCCAGAGTAGGCTTTTTCGGGGACGATGCCCACTTGATTGAACGCTGTCATCCAGCTGGTGGTGATGCTTCCCTGGCTTACGTTCCCTTTTCCGTGGCGCAGCAGGTTGTCCGCCATTTGGTTCAGGTACTTCTGGCGCACGATGAACATTTCCGAGAGGTCGTATTCGCCTTTGCCTTGTCGTAACAGTTCCGATTCGATGAATGAAGTGGTGGCAAAGCACCAGCATGTTCCGCTTACCGCCTGGTCTTTCACCGGGGTGGCTTTCTGCTGTACGACGGTAGTGAACCGGTATCCTTCTTTTTCTTCTGCCATTCCTGCTGCCGATGCAAGCAGGAGGGCGGTCAGTGCATAAAGTTTTAGTTTCATAAGTGGTATAAAATAGGGAATGTTATTGTTTATGAGTCGGTGTGTTCGTCCATCAGGTACTCTTTCCGGAACATATCGAGGAAAAGCAGGAAGAGCGATACCAGCAACGGGCCGAAGATGATACCCATGAAGCCGAAGATAGGAAGTCCGGCCACCACGCCGAAGATGGTAATCAGCGGGTGGATGTTTGCCATCTTCTTTTGCAGGATGAACCGGATGAGGTTATCGCATTGCGAAATGATGATGCCGCCGTATGCCAGCAGAATCAGTCCGTGTATCCAGTCGCCTATAATCAGGAAATAGGCGGTGACGGGCACCCATACCAATGCGGTACCTACTAAAGGAATGATAGAAGCGAAAGCAGTGAGCATTGCCGTCAGTACCGGATTGGGCGCGTCGCAAAGCAGGTATCCAAACAAGGAGATAAAGCCTTGAATGATGGCAAGCAACGGGATGCCGATGGCGTTGGAACGGACGATGAGCTGTATTTTCTGCAATACCTCACGCTTGTTGTTTTCTTCGAAAGGCATCAGGTCGGAGATAAATTGTTCCATTTTTTCTCCTTCCCATAGCATGAAGAAAAGCAGCATGATGGCTACCGCCAGGTTGATAATCAGGTCGCTTACGCCCATCATGATGGAGTGTCCGATAGAAGATACCTGTGCGATGATGAACGAAAGGTTTTTCTCGGACAGCACATCGAAGCCCGTGCGCTCTTCGATGATGTCAATCATCTGCTGGGCAGGGCGGATGATGTCTGCCGTATCGAAGTGTAGGTTCGACACTTGGTTGACCATCGCCCAACTGAAAAGCGAGAGAGGTATCAGGATGAACAGTGTGGTCCCGATGGTGACTATCCATACAGCCACCAGCGGCTTGATTTTGGTTTTCAGCCATTTGGTAAAGCCTCGTAAAAGCAGGTAAAGGGTAAACCCTCCTAAGATGCCGTTCATAAAAGGTTGTGCCTGCCAGAACAGCAGGATGCCTAAGCCCACAATCAGGATGACCAATGAATATTTCCAATATTGTTCTTTCATAAGGTGATGTGTTTTTATCGGATGAACTGTTTATTCGCTTTTTGTTTCTTTTTTCCGTTTTTTCCAGAGTTGCCAGCTGTTGATGGTGTTTTGCCACACCACGTAGCTGCCCGGAGCGATGGCGGTGATGGGGTTCAGGTAAGTCATGGCCATCCAAATGGCAAGTACGGTGTTTTTTTGTCCTAAAGCCTGTCCTCCGCTGATGCGGTCGTTGTACTTGCCTCCGATGACTTTTCCTCCCCAGAATTGCAGGCAGCAGATAAGGAGTGCCAGACTGGCGATGATGCATTTTTCGCCCACCGACACATTGCCTTCAAAGATTGATTTCATGGTTTGTCCCATTACAATGGTCAGGGCAACTGCCCACAGATAAAACGCCATGTCTTTCAGCCCGATTAAAAAATGGTGTACCGGCGGCGCATACCTGCGCAACAATACGGCCAGGAAAAACGGGAATAGCAGCAACGGGAACACTTTTCCCAATATCTTGAGGAACGACAGACCGAACGGGATATCGGAAGGCTCTACCAGCGGGAATACCAACGGGACAAGAATAGCTGCCAATAAGTTGGAAGCTAATGTATAGGTGGTGAGCGATGCCGCGCTTCCTCCCAATTTGCCCGTGATGACTGCCGCCGCCGTAGCTGTAGGACAGATGAGGCACACCATCGCTCCTTCTAACGCCATCTGTCCCCATTCATCGAAAGGGAAGAAAAGCAACACGCCGGCTACCAGCAGGCAAGATACTGACTGGATGAGTAAAAGGATGTACGTCCATCGTCTGGGTGAAAGCTCTTTCACTTCCACTTTGCAGAACGTAAGCAGCAGTTGGGCGAAAATCAGTAGTGGAGTCAGCCATGCGATGAGTACTTTGACAAAGGGTTTTATCGGTTGAAGTATATCGAACCAGGTAAAGCAAAAGTAACCGATTACTCCTGCCAGCATAGCCAACGGCAATGTCCAATTTTTGATAAACTGTAACATAGAGTTGTTTTTTTAGTCTTTGTTTATGGCGCAAAAATACGGAAAAAGTGGAAACGGGTTGCATTTTTTTCTGTTTTTATAGACTTTATCCCTTAATTTGCAGAAATCTTTTCCCTGATGCGGCAGATACGGCAAAAAACTATTACCTTTGCAACGAAGTGAAAACATGGAAAAGAGTATACTTTACATACTGCATATCGTTTGTCTCTTTGTTCCTTTTCTGACGCCCGCGATGGCTTGGGGAGCTCAAGACAAGTCTTTTACGGTCGTCATCGATGCCGGTCATGGTGGCCATGACCCGGGAGCGGTGGGAAAACGAGGACGTGAAAAGACTATAAACCTGAGTGTCGCTTTGAAGTTGGGGAAGCTGATAGAAGACAACTGTGGCGATACGAAAGTGGTCTATACCCGTAAGAAAGATACTTTCGTGGCCTTGCACCGGCGTGCCGAAATTGCCAATGCGGCCAAGGCAGACCTGTTTATCTCTATTCATACGAACTCGTTGGCATCCCGTAACAGCCGGGTGAGCGGCACGGAAACATATACGCTGGGACTTCATCGGACGGAGGAAAATCTGGAAGTGGCGAAGAAAGAAAACTCCGTTATCCTGATAGAAGACGATTATCAGCAACGCTATGCAGGCTTTAATCCGAATTCTTCGGAAAGTTATATCATTTTCGAGTTTTTACAAGACAAATACATGGCGCAGAGCATTGATTTTGCCCAGCAGGTGCAAAAACAGTTCAAGACCAGCGCGCGCCGTATAGATAAAGGTGTGCATCAGGCCGGATTCTTGGTGCTTCGTGAGACAACGATGCCCAGTGTATTGATTGAACTGGGGTATATCACCAATGCTGCCGAAGAGCAGTACTTGCTCTCCGAGCGGGGGAGTTCGGCTTTGGCCAAAAGCATCTACCAGGCATTCCTCACTTATAAACAGGGACATGGCGGTACGTTGGCTCCGGTTGCGGCAAAAAACGTGCCCGTCCTTCCGGAACAGGAAGAAAAGCAAACCGGTTTGTCTGCATCGGGTGCAGGAACGGTTTCTGCAGGACAGGCAAGCGAAAAACCAGTCTTTAAGATACAGATACTGACTTCCGACCGGGTGCTCCCGTCGAAGAGCCGCCTGTTCAAAGGACTGGCACCTGTCGGTCGTTATAAAGAAAACGGCATCTATAAATATACCTATGGCGAAACGACGGATTACAACCGGATTCTTCGCCTGAAACGTTCGAAGGTGGACGCCAAGTTTAAGGATGCCTTCATCATCGCTTTCAAGAACGGCGAGAAGATGAACATCAATCAGGCTATACGAGAGTTTAAACGGAATAGATAATTAAAACGAATAGGCAAGTATATGAGAAAAGAATTTAAGATAGGGTTGGCAGGCATAGTGGCTTTGGTTATCCTGTTTTGCGGCATTAAGTATTTGAAAGGCATAAATATGTTTAAGCCTGAAAGTTATTATTTGGTAGAGTTTGAAAATGTGAACGGGCTTCCCGAGTCGAGTCCCGTGTTCGCCAATGGCTTTAAAGTCGGTATTGTGCGGGATATCCGGTATAATTATGAGAAACCCGGTCACGTGTTGGTAGGCATAGAGATGGATCAGGAGATGAAGATTCCTCAAGGCAGCCGCGCGGAGCTGGTGACCGAAATGCTGGGTACGGTCAAGATGAATTTGTTGCTCGACTTGCAAAGCACCCAATATTATAAGGAGGGAGATACTATCCCCGGTTCGGCGAACAACGGTATCATGGGGGCGGCCGAAAAGGATTTGCTTCCCAAATTGCAACAGATGATGCCGAAGATGGATTCGATTCTGGCTTCTTTGAACAAGTTGTTGGCCGACCCTGCATTGGCTCAAACCTTGCATAACGCCGAACAACTGACTTCTTCTTTGAACGAAACCAGCCGGCAATTGAACAAGCTGATGAGTACCGATGTTCCTCAACTGACCGAGAATGTCAATGTGATTACCGCCAATTTGCGGACGGTCAGCGATAACCTGAAGGATGTAGACTATGCGTCGACGATTGCGAAAGTAGACTCTACATTGGCCAATGTACGGCTGCTTACTGATAAACTGAACCGGAAAGACAATACGCTCGGACTGCTGATGAACGACTCTTCGTTGTATCAGAATCTGAACGCCACTTCGGCCAATGCGGCAAGTTTGCTGGAAGACTTGAAGGCACATCCGAAGCGTTATGTACACTTCTCGTTGTTTGGCAAAAAAGACAAATAAAAGCCGTTATATAGAAATTGTCTAAATAATAAGAGCGTCGGGAGACGCTTTGCATTAGAGACTAATCCTTTGATATTCAAGAAGTGAATGGATAGGGGTTAGTCTTTGTGTGTGCCGTTGGTGCTTGAAATAATGCATTGAAAGACAAACGCTTGCAAATCTGCAAATCCGCTGAAACAGATGTTACGAATATGCTAAAAACAAGCGGTTGAAAACCAGTATATTATAAAAAGCGGATAAAAAGCAAGCAAAACGGCATTTGTTTTTATAGAAATAGATTCCGAACTTTGCTTCGTGGAAGTATTGCTTAAAAATAGAAAGAACAAATATGATTGAGAACAATCAGGCTATTGTATTGTGGCAACGTTGCCTCGACTTTATCCGCGACAACGTTAATACGACAGCCTTTACTACTTGGTTTGAACCCATCGTGCCTGTCAAATACGAGGGGAAAGCTTTGACTATCGGAGTTCCAAGTCCTTTCTTCTATGAATACCTGGAAGAAAAGTACGTGGATCTCTTGCGTGCCGCTATTTATAAAGAAATAGGTGAAGGCACGGAGTTGATGTATTCCATTCTTGCCGACAAGACGAATCACATAGCCATTGACATGAAAGGGACGGAGCGATCGGCTGCTTTGCCCCCTCAGAAGCCTATACATAATGGTAATAAGGCTCCTACGTTGTTGCAGGCTCCTGTGGTACAGGATTTGGATCCGCACCTGAACCCGAACTATAATTTCGAGAACTTCATCAAGGGTACAAGCAATGAATTTTCACGTACGGTGGCGGAGACTGTAGCCCAAAATCCGGCGCGTACCTTCAATCCGTTGTTTTTATATGGTCCTTCCGGAGTGGGAAAAACCCATCTTATCAATGCGATAGGGACACGCATCAAAGAGCTGTATCCCGAAAAGCGGGTGTTGTATGTGTCGGCGCATTTGTTTCAGGTGCAGTATACCGACTCGGTGCGCACGAACCATTTCAATGATTTCATCAGTTTCTATCAGACGATTGACGTGCTGATTATTGATGATATCCAGGAGTTTGCCGGGATGACCAAGACGCAGAATACCTTCTTCCATATCTTCAACCATCTGCATCAGAACGGAAAGCAGCTTATCTTGAGTTCCGACCGTGCTCCGGTGATGTTGCAGGGAATGGAAGACCGTTTGCTTACCCGTTTCAAGTGGGGACTGATAGCCGAACTGGAGAAACCGGACATCGAGCTTCGTAAGAATATTTTGCGCAGTAAAATCCGACGTGACGGTTTGACCATACCGGAAGCTGTGATTTGCTACATTGCCGAAAACGTGAACGAAAGCGTGCGCGAACTGGAGGGAATCGTAAATTCATTGCTGGTATATTCCATCCAGTTGAAGCGTGAAATCAATCTCGAATTGGCTCAGCATATCGTGCAGAAGGCGGTGCGTTGTGCCGAAGTGAAACCGGTTACGGTCAACGACATCATTGAGAAGGTATGCAGGCACTACCAGATAGATACTTCCGCTATCCATACCAAGACACGCAAGCGGGAAGTGGTGCAGGTACGTCAGATTGCGATGTATCTGGCAAAGAAACATACCGATGTGTCTTCGGGCAAAATCGGGCAATTGATTGGCAATAAAGACCACGCTACCGTACTTCATGCTTGTAAGATTATCAAAGACCAAGTAGAAGTAGACAAGGCGTTCAAGAGCGAAGTAGAGGAGATAGAAGCAACTCTGCATCAGGCGTGAGGCAGATTTTTGGGATATTTCTTTTGCAAAAGGTTGTGTATATCGAAAAAATGTCATACCTTTGCACTCGCAATAAAGAAAACGGGGTTCCGTAGCTCAGCTGGATAGAGCAACGCCCTTCTAAGGCGTGGGTCGAGCGTTCGAATCGCTCCGGAATCACGAAAAGAGGAATGCATAACATCTGTTTGTTACAGTGTTTCGCATTCCTCTTATTGTTATCCTCTTCTTCTGAACTCGGCACATACGATGGAAGCGGCGATGGCCACATTCAGTGATTCGCTGGTGGGTCTTCCTTGCGGATAATTGGGTATGAACAGGCGGTGTGTCACTTGGCTGGCGATGGACGGGCTGATGCCGTTTCCTTCATTTCCCATGATGAGGATGCCGTTTGGTGCCAATGTTTCTTCGTAGAGGTTCTTTCCGTTGAGGAAAGTGCCGAATACCGGTATGCCTTTCATGGCTTGCCGGCGGATGGTTTCCGCCAAATCGCAATAATGGAATTTTACCCTTGCTATGGCACCCATTGTGGCTTGCACGGTTTTGGGGTTATAGATGTCGGCGGTACCTTTTGAGCAGAAAATGTGTTCGATGCCGAACCAGTCGGCCACGCGCGCAATGGTTCCCACGTTGCCGGGATCTTGCACGTCGTCCAGTGCCAGACACAAGGAGCGGGCGGCTATATCTTCGTTTGTTTCATACTGTGGCTGTTCGAATATAGCCAATACTTCTTGCGGGCTTTTCTGCAGGCTGGCCCGTGCCAGTTCTTCCGCATTGACCGTCAGGATTTCGGCAGCATGGGCTTGCGGGTTTCGTGCCCGCCATTCTTCGGTGCAGACCAGTAGCCTGCACGTGAAATGTTCCGACAGGTCGCCTACCAGCTTGGGGCCTTCGGCGATGAAAGCCTGTTCTTCTTTCCGGTTTTTTTTCAGTTCTAACGAGCGGATGTATTTTATTTTGGCTTTGCTGAGCATATATTTCCTATAAAATGACTAATATTTGCGGGCAAAGCTAAGAAGATATTTTCAATTATTCCCTATCTTTGCAACTAAAATTCCATTTCTCCTGGCTCTGATATGAAAAAAACGTTTGTCATTACCTGCTTTTGGACGCTTGTCGTTGTGCTGCTGGATAGTTGTTCGGTAAGTAAGTTCATACCGGAGGGCGGCTATCTGCTGGACAATGTGAAGATAGAGTCGGACAATAAGGAGATTAAACCCTCGCAGATGAACCTGTATGTCCGCCAGACTCCTAACGCCAAGTGGTTTAGCTTGATCAAGCTTCCTATGTATATTTATGGTGCGTCGGGGTTGGATTCTACCAAATGGATCAACCGTTTCTGGCGCAAGATAGGCGAGGCACCAGTGATATACGACCGCGAGGCTGCGGCCGAGACAAGGGAAGAGATGGAGAAAGCGGTGCAGAACATGGGATACATGGGAGCGGTGGTTGATATGCACGAAGAGCCATCGGGCAATCACATGAAAGTGTATTATTCCATCCGTTCCGGCGAACCTTATATCGTAGACCGTTTGACGTACGATATATCCGACACGCGCATAGCGGGCTATCTGGCTCAGGATTCCACCCGTTCTACCTTGCACGAAGGGATGCGTTTTGATGTGAATGTACTCGACGGGGAACGGCAGCGCATCACCCAGTACCTGCAAAACCAAGGGTATTACCGGTTTAACAAAGACTTTATCACGTATCAGGCAGACACCATGATGAATACGTACCGGGTGGGTTTGACCTTGAAGTTGTTGCCTTACCAGCGCACCAAGGACGATACGCTGCGCCCGCACCGCCAATATATGCTTCGCAAGGTGAACTATGTATTGGGGGCGGATTTCGCCGAATTGTCCGAAGATGCCTTGCGGGGTCTCGACTCACTTCGTTCCGGCGGGGTGAACCTGTATTATAAGGATCGGCTTTTCCTACGTCCACACGTTGTGACCGATTACAATCGCCTGCTTCCAGGCCGGTTGTACCGGGGCAGAGATGTGCAAAATACCTATTCAGCGTTAGGAAGGCTGTCTATCCTGAAGTATTCGAATATCCGTTTCGACGAGGTAGGGCATCCCGGCGATTCCGCCCAGCTGGATGCGTATGTGTTTTTGTCGAAGAACAAGAACAAATCGCTTTCGTTCGAGATAGAGGGCACCAATTCGGCGGGCGATTTGGGAGCAGCTGCTTCGGTGTCGTATACGCATCGTAACTTGTTTAAGGGGTCGGAGACGTTCACCTTGCAATTGCGCGGGGCATACGAAGCGGTAAGCGGAATGGAAGGGTATGCCAACAGTCATTACATGGAGTACGGTATAGAGAGCAGCATCAACTTCCCCGAGTTTATGTTTCCCTTCTTGTCATCCGATTTCAAGCGGCGCATCCGGGCTACTTCGGAGGTCAGCGTGAAATACAATTGGCAAATCCGTCCGGAGTTCGAGCGTACGGTAGCTTCCGCCGCCTGGAGTTACCGCTGGTCGCGCAGGGGAAAGGCTACCCATCGCTTTGACTTGCTCGACATTAACTATGTCTATATGCCATACATTTCGGGCACCTTTCATGAATATCTCGACCGGATGGACCAGATCAACCCCTTGCTGCGCCATAGCTACGAAGACCTCTTTATCGTCCGGCTGGGCTATACGTATACATACAACAGTGCAGGAGGAAACGCGATGAACGCCGCCCGGCACAATTCTTATTCCATCCGTTTCAATATCGAAGAGTCGGGTAACCTGCTTTACGGGCTTTCTCGCCTGATGCATGAAAAGCCCAAACATAGCGGTGCTTACCAGCTGGCGAACATCGACTTTGCGCAATACGTGAAGATGGACATCGATGTGGCGAAGAACTTTGTGATAGACGACCGCAATTCGCTGGTGCTTCATGCGGGGCTGGGTATTGCTTGTCCGTATGGCAACTCGAAGAGCCTGCCTTTTGAAAAACTTTATTTTTCGGGAGGAGCGAACAGTGTGCGCGGATGGAGGGTGCGTTCCTTGGGACCCGGCTCATACCGGGGCGACGGGAACACCATTGACTATGTCAATCATACGGGCGATATCAAGCTGGATCTCAACATCGAGTACCGTACGTTCTTGTTCTGGAAGCTGAACGGGGCTGCCTTTATCGATGCCGGCAATGTGTGGAATATCCGTGCGCAAGGCACGCAGACCGAAGGCGTGTTCAAGTTCGGGCGCTTTTACAAGCAGCTGGCGGTTTCGTACGGGTTGGGTATCCGTTTCGACCTGGACTTCCTGATTCTGCGTTTCGACGGGGGGATGAAGGCCGTCAATCCGATGTACGAGGGTAAAGACCGCTATCCGATTATATCCCCCGATTTCAGCCGCGATTTTGCTTTCCATTTTGCGGTGGGTTATCCGTTCTGATTTTTATTAATATAAAGGAGACACGATATGAAATATGACAGACATTTGTATACGTTGGAAGAACTCCGCCAGTTGGAGGAGTGGTTTGAAGGTAAAGAAATGCCCGAAGAAATGCATCTGGACAAGGCGACTTACATTCCCAACCTGAAAGAGACGGTGAAACGTTTGTGCTGGCAGGCGGAACAGTGTTACGAGAATCCCAAGATGCAAGGGTGTATCATCTTGCTGGAACGCATCAAGGAGAAACTTTCCGAATGAAGAATCCCGGCATGAAGAATCCTTCATCCTGGCAGGGTGGATTCTTCATGCTGTATGCAAAACAGTTTTTTCAATCGAATTTTTGCTTGCGGAGGGTTTTTTTCAGTACTTCTGACATGGTTTCGTTTCCTTCCTTTGTGTAGCGGATATCGGTGAATATCTGCGCAAGTGTTTCCGTATGGTTGATTTCCACGAAATGCTTGTTTTCTGGAAGTGATTCCTTGTAAGCATAGATGCGGTCGATGTCTGCGGGCGAATAGTCATGATATTGTTCCTCGTGGATGATGCCTTCCAGGGGTAGGCGGTCGGTCTGCGGTGGGTATTCATCGGGATAGCCCACGGTGATGGTCGCCAGCGGGATGACTAATTCAGGCAGGTTCAGCACCTCAATGATTAGGTCGGGATTATAAATCGTGGTGCCTAGGAAGCAGGTGCCCAGTCCGGCGGCTTCGGCAAGCGTGCAGAAGTTCTGTGTCAGCATGATGGTGTCGATGCTGGCGTTCATGAAGGAGAGCAGGTTGTCGTATCCCGGCTCTGCCTTGCGCTGGCGGCACCATTTGACGAAGCGGTTGAAGTCGGCGCAGAAAGTCAGCACTACCGGTGCTTCCATCAACATGGGCTGGTGGAAATGGGCGGGAGCCAAGCGCTCCTTCATGGCTTTGTCGCGGGTGATAATGACACTATACAGTTGCATGTTTCCCATGGTGGGTGCGCGGAAAGCTTCTTCCAGCAATCCGTTCAGCAAATTGGCGGGCACGTCGTCCTGTTTGTACTTGCGTATCGTACGTCTGTTTTTGATAGAATCCATGATTGTTTTGTTTTTGTTTGGTTCCGGCAAAGATAATATAAAAAAGCGAAACCGCTGGCGTCTTTTTGCCGTGAATGAACGCCGGGGTACATATCCCGGATGGAAAATTTTAAAACAGATTCTAAGCCATGTTAAAAGCATAGTTTTCAAAAAAGAAAATTTTTGTAAAGCTTGCATATTATCAATATTTTGATAATCAATACATTACGATTTTGTTTTGGAAAACTGTCTTTTTTGTTTTGTAGATTGGAAAAACATCTTTAGCTTTGTACCGCCTTTATGAACAACGACAGATTTAATCAAAAAATATTCATTAATTGTGGAAAATCAAACGTACAGTTACGACGAAGCATACAATGCCTCGTTGGATTATTTCAAGGGAGACGAGCTTGCTGCCCGGGTGTGGGTGAACAAGTATGCCGTGAAGGATTCTTTCGGCAATATTTATGAGAAATCTCCTGAAGATATGCATTGGCGTATCGCGAATGAAGTGGCACGCATCGAGGCTAAGTATCCGAACGGATTGAGCGCGCAGGAGTTGTTCGGCTTGTTCGACCATTTCAAGTACATCATTCCGCAGGGAAGCCCTATGACAGGTATCGGAAACAATTATCAGATTGCGTCATTGTCCAACTGCTTTGTAATCGGGCTGGATGGAGCCGCCGATTCGTACGGAGCCATTATCCGCATCGATGAAGAACAGGTGCAGCTGATGAAACGTCGGGGCGGAGTGGGGCACGACTTGTCTCACATCCGTCCGAAAGGTTCGCCGGTGAAGAACTCGGCTTTGACTTCTACGGGTTTGGTTCCGTTTATGGAACGTTATTCCAATTCTACCCGCGAGGTGGCTCAAGACGGGCGACGTGGGGCGTTAATGATGACGGTTTCTATCAAACATCCCGATTCGGAGGCATTCATTGATGCCAAGATGACGGAAGGAAAGGTGACGGGAGCCAATGTGTCGGTGAAGATAGATGATGACTTCATGCGGGCAGCTGTGGAGAACCGTCCTTATACACAGCAATTCCCGATTGACTCGGAAAACCCGAAGGTGAAGAAGGAAATCGATGCTTCGGCATTGTGGAAGAAGATTGTGCACAATGCATGGAAGTCGGCGGAACCGGGTGTGCTGTTCTGGGATACGATTATCCGTGAGTCGGTACCTGATTGTTACGCTGATTTGGGTTTCCGTACGGTGTCTACGAATCCGTGTGGCGAGATTCCTTTGTGTCCTTACGATTCGTGCCGCTTGCTTGCTATCAACTTGTATTCGTATGTGGTCAATCCGTTCACTCCCGAAGCGTATTTCGACTTCGACTTGTTCAAGAAACATGTCGGACTTGCCCAGCGGATTATGGACGACATTATCGACCTCGAACTGGAGAAGATTGAGAAAATCATGGAGAAGATTGACTCTGACCCTGAAAATGAGGAGGTGAAAGGAACGGAACGCCATTTGTGGGAAAAAATTTACCGTAAGTCGGGTATGGGACGCCGTACAGGGGTGGGTATTACCGCCGAAGGTGATATGTTGGCAGCAATGGGGTTGCGTTACGGGACGGAAGAAGCCACAGAATTTGCCGAGCAGGTGCAGAAAACCATCGCATTGGAAGCTTACCGTTCTTCGGTCGCTATGGCGAAGGAACGTGGCGCGTTCGAAATCTATGATACGGAGCGTGAGAAGAACAATCCATTCGTGAACCGCATCCGTGAAGCCGACCCGGGACTTTACGAGGAAATGAAGAAGTACGGACGCCGCAATATCGCCTGCCTGACCATTGCTCCGACGGGAACGACCAGTCTGATGACGCAGACCACATCGGGCATTGAGCCGGTATTCATGCCGGTTTACAAACGTCGCCGTAAGGTGAACCCGAATGATGAGAACGTGCGTATCGACTTTGTGGACGAGACGGGAGACGCTTTCGAAGAGTACTTGGTATTCCATCATAAGTTCCTGACTTGGATGAAAGTAAACGGTTACGACCCTGACGAGCACTATACGCAGGAAGAAATAGACGAATTGGTAGAGAAATCTCCTTATTATAAAGCGACTTCGAATGACGTGGACTGGCTGATGAAGGTCAAGATGCAGGGGCGCATTCAAAAATGGGTAGACCATTCGATTAGCGTAACCATTAACTTGCCGAACAATGTGGACGAGGATTTGGTGAACCGCCTGTACGTAGAGGCATGGCGTTCGGGGTGCAAGGGATGTACGGTGTACCGCGACGGTTCGCGTGCCGGCGTACTGCTCTCTGCAAAGAAGAAAGACGACAAGAAAGAGGAGGAATGCCATTGCAAGCCGCCTCAGGTGGTAGAAGTCCGTCCGCGCGTATTGGAAGCCGATGTCGTGCGTTTCCAGAACAACAAAGACAAGTGGGTGGCGTTTGTAGGTTTGCTCGACGGCTATCCGTATGAAATCTTTACCGGTCTGCAGGATGACGATGAAGGTATTGTGCTTCCGAAGTCGGTGACCCGCGGGCGTATCATCAAGAACTATGACGAAAACGGCGTGAAGCGTTACGACTTCCAGTTCGAGAACAAACGCGGGTATAAGATGACGGTAGAGGGCTTGTCCGAGCGTTTCAATAAGGAATACTGGAATTATGCGAAACTGATATCCGGCGTGCTGCGTTACCGGATGCCGATCGAGCAGGTGATCAAACTGGTCAATTCGCTTCAGTTGGATAGCGAGAACATCAATACGTGGAAGAATGGTGTGTCGCGTGCATTGAAGAAATATGTAACGGATGGTACCGAAGCCAAAGGCGTGAAGTGTCCGAATTGCGGCAATGAGACTTTGGTTTACCAGGAAGGCTGCCTGATATGCAAGACCTGCGGTTCTTCGCGTTGCGGATAAGCACACTTTCAGTTAACAGTGAATAGTGAATAACGACAGTTTTTCCGTTATTCACTATTCATTGTTAACTATTAACTAAATATCATATATTTTTATGGAAGAAACAGTACGACAACATTTATTGGACCGGGTAAAGAAGAATGCGTATGTCAATCACTTGGAAATTGATTTCGTGGAGATAGAAGACGGAAGGGTGGTGGCGCGTATGCCTCTGAAGCCCGAACAGCGTCAATATAGCGGTGTGGTGCATGGAGGAGTGCTGGCTGCGTTTGCCGATACAGTGGCAGGCTTCGCGGCTTATACGATGACTTCGATAGACCGTGATGTGCTGACCGCCGAACTGAAGACCTCCTACCTGCGTGCGGCATGGGGAGATGAATTGTTGGGCATCGGTACGGTAATCAAGCCGGGGGTTAATCTCCAGTTTGCCGAGTGCGAGATTTATTGCGACGGGAAGTTGGTAAGTAAAGCGTCGGGTACGTTCTGTGTGGTTCATCCGCAGATTTGAGCTTATGAAATCAGAAGCGATGTATATCCGTTTGGAAGGGCTGACATTTTATGCCCGCCATGGCGTTTTGCCTCAAGAGACGGAAGTCGGTGCGGAATTTACCGTAGACTTGTGCCTTGTTACTGATTTCTCGTATGCCGCGGAGACGGACGAACTGGAAGGCACGCTTAATTATGCAGAAGTGTTCGAGCGCGTAAAGACGGAAATGAATATTCCTTCCAAGTTATTGGAGCATGTGGCTTACCGCATCGCCCGAAGGCTCCTTCACGATTTCCCTGCTTTGACCGAAGTGCAAATTGGTGTCTATAAGCAGAATCCGCCAATGGGAGCCGATGTCCGAAGAGTCGGAGTGGAGGCGGTGTTTGGGCGGTAAATGAAGATAGTTCCGAAAAATAATGACGCATTCATTGAGTATATTCCGTATTTGGTTCGTAATTTAGGGTAAAAACAAGATGAATGCAATTATGAAAGTGAGATTTTTGTGTAGTGTTCTTTTGTGGGCGAGTATATGCTTGTCTGCAATGGGACAGATGGAAGATTTGCCGCAAGGGCATCCCCGATATTTGACAAATGCCGATAGCAAGCAAGAAACTTTGCAATTAATCAAGGAAGAAGCATGGGCACAAGATGTGTTCGAACGACTGGAACAACGCACCAGCCGTTATGCCGACCTGGGCGAGGATTGGCTTTCGTCGCGTTTGCGGATGTATTGGAATACGCATGCTACCAATTACCGCCGTCCGAAACTGGAAGAATTACAGCCCTGTCAGGAAGACCCGAAAGGAATGTATCTGGCAAATTCAACCTTGGAAGGCAATCCTTACGAATGGGTAAGCATCGGCAAGACGGGGCGCATGATAGAGAGCATCAACCGTGAGATTATGGGTTATGCACGCGATGGCGCTTTCTTGTGGTGGCTGACCGGTGAGGAGAAATACGCCCGCATGGCGGCATCGGTATTCGACACGTATATGACCGGAATTTATTACCGCAATGTGCCGGTTGACTTGAACAACGGGCATCAGCAGACATTGGTGGGTATGACTTCGTTTGAGGTTATCCACGAAGACATTCTGAATGAGCTGGTTCCCCTTTATGATTTCCTTTATGATTACCTGAAACAGTCCCGTCCCGAAAAGATGGAAATCTATGCTGAGGCGTTCAAGAAATGGATAGAGAATATCATTGCCAACGGTGTGCCTCACAATAATTGGAACCTGATTCAGGCACGGCTCATCATGAACGTGGCGATGATACTGGAGGACAATACTGTTTATCCCGACCGGAAGGGTAGGGAATATTACATTGACTATGTGGTAAATCAATCTTCCCTCCGCCAATGGTCGCTAAAGCACTTGGCGGATTATGGTTTTGATTCCGATACGGGTATTTGGGCGGAATGTCCGGGCTATAGCATGAATGTGGTGGGCGATTACGTATCGTTTGCCAACCTTTTCGACCGCAATTTGAATATCGACCTGACCCGCCAGATACCGGTCATTCCGAAAGCCGTGGAGGTTTTGCCTCAATATATATGGCCAGCGCGGTGCGGAAACCTCCAAGGACATCAAGGCGGACTTCACGATTCAGATGCCCGATAGCGACCACATCACGATGTCGATGTGGATGAAAGGCGAGCCGGATCGCAAGGTGTTCTCTGCCCTTAGTCCGATGACCGAAGGCTTGAGCCGTATCAAGCGGATGCCTTACGTGATAGCCGACCAGCCTACGTTGACCTTTGTGGCACGCCAGCGCGGAGAGGCGTGGAACCGTCCTTTCGTATCGGTATTCGAACCGCATACAGCCCAGCGTGCTCCTTCCCGCATCAAGTCCGTATCGTTTCCGCAGGTTTCCGCCGATAAGGTAGGAAGTCATGCAGGCATCAGGGTGGAACAGACGGATGGGGCTATCGACCGGATTCTTTCGTCAGACCAGGCGGAAGCACATTGTCAGGTCGAAACATTATCTGCCTGTGCATCGTATGCGTTAGGCCGGGAGAAAGCAGGTGAAGTGACAATGGCATTCATGGGCGGAGGTACATTCTTGGAAACCGGAGATGTGTGTATCCAGTCAGAAGAATCCGCTGATGTTTTGCTGGTCAAGGATGCGGATGGTTGGCATTATACTGCTTCCTGCCCGTGTAAGGTGACAATAGGCGGGAAAAGTTCTATCAAGGCAGATGTCTTTCCCGAGGGATTCATCCATGAGGAAAAAATCAGGGTGATTTACGAGGATTCCCTCCACAATCTTTACTTCTTGCCCGAAAAGGGAACGTTGTTTGTGTCCGACCTTTCCATGAACCGGTTTAACCGCTATGACCATGCGTTGCTTCGGAACAAGGCGTTGATGTCTATCGTGGAGGACAACGAAGGGTGGTTGTGGATTACTACGAATAACGGCATTTACCGGTATGACAAAAAGGACATCGTGATGCCTTACAACCTGACTGACGGTATTCTCAGCCCCATTTTCATCAATTGTTTTCCGGTGAAGGACGAGCAAGGCATATTGTGGTTCGGTAATTCGAAAGGCTTGGTTTATTTGGATCCCCGTCAGATTAAAGCCTTGCAGAAACCGCCTTACACGTTGGCGGTTTCAGATGTGTGGGTGAACGGGAGTGTGGTATCTTTTGAGGTGTGGAACGCTGGAAATCCCAAAAAGATGTGTCTGGATAAAGCGCAGAATAACTTGACCATCCAGTTTTCGGCATTGAATTATACCGACCCTTCCAATATGTTTTATGAATACAAGCTGGAAGAGGCGGAAAAAGAGTGGAAGCCGTTGATTGGCAAGTCGTCTGTTTCTTTCTATGATTTGTTTTCGGGTAATTATATGTTCCGGGTGCGGAGCATCGGCTTACCCGATACCGAGGCCGTGCTTGCGCTTCAGATTGGTTCGCCGATGGGAGCGTGGCTGTATGCGGTGCTGTGTTTGCTGGTATTGTCTGTGGGAAGCGGAGTCGGTTTTTACATTTGGCGGAGGAGGAAATTGCGCTTTTTGCCAGTAGCCGTTCAGTCGGTACAGGAACACATCATGCCGGCTGCGGATAATCGGGAAGTGCTTCAAAGCATTATGGACGGTTCGCTGGGAGCTGAGATGCCTTTGTTTGCCGATGAAGAGGAAGAAACGAAAGAGGAAAAAGAAAAGTATAAAGCTTCTAAGGTGAATGCGGAAGAGTGTCGCCGGATTCAAAATACCTTGGAAGAAACCATGCGGAAAGCCAAACTATACCGTAATCCCGACTTGAAGATAGCCGACTTGGCAACAATGACGGGAGTGACTTCGCATGCGCTTTCTTATTTCTTTAATCAATACCTGAAGAAGAACTATTACGATTACATCAACGAATACCGGGTGGAAGAGTTCAAACGGCTGATTGTGGATGAGCAATATGCCAAGTACACGCTGGAGGCGTTGGCAGAAGTATGCGGCTTCAGTTCGCGTGCCTCTTTCTTCCGTTATTTCAAGAAGGTGGCAGGTATAACGCCGAGTGAATACATCAAGCAGTTGAACCGTTAAGAAATGATACTTACAGTGTCATGAAGGCGCAAAGAGGCTCTATTCCTCTTTGTGCCTTTTATTTTGCCCGATGCATATTAATCTTCCGGCTGTACGATTAGTAATCGTACAGTGTGACGATTAGTAATCGTATCGGTGTACGATTACTAATCGTGTCGGCATAGCAGTTAAGTCGTAATCCGCATCACCTTATTTGCTGAATGTCACATTTATCAAGCCAAGAAAAACTTTTTGGAGAAATTCAAAACAGC
>ULVE01022014.1_pt1 | contig 35903 bp, 28 predicted proteins | sample 1959161 | NCBI WGS metagenome assembly ULVE01 (sample SAMEA4835778, study PRJEB28245) | human gut metagenome | biome: gut microbiome; material: fecal sample | place: Denmark | collected 2008
TTGGCAGTACGATAACGGCACTTCAAACGGTTTGCCTGATATGTATCAAAATTAGAGACCGAACTTACTTCTAACCAGCGTTTTTGCGCTTCCGAATAAACCTCAAAATCGTAACAGATAGCGGCAGTAAAGCTGATATCACCTCCACACAAACGGAGAATACGGTACGGAAGCTCCAATTTCTTCAACAAGCCCTCTACATGGTCGAGCATTTCCTGATGCGACTGACGGGAATGTTCTGGAGTATCAATACGCACCAATTCCACTTTCGAGAATTCATGCAGACGATTCAACCCACGCACATCCTTACCATACGAACCTGCTTCGCGACGGAAGCATTCGGTATAAGCACAGTTCTTAATCGGCAATTGTTTTTCATCAAGGATAACATCCCGATAGATATTCGTTACAGGCACTTCCGCGGTCGGAATTAAGTACAGGTCGTCCAAGTTACAATGATACATCTGTCCTTCCTTATCGGGAAGCTGCCCTGTTCCGTAGCCCGAAGCGGCGTTCACCACTGTAGGAGGCATAATTTCCTCATAACCAGCCGCACGAGCCTCATCAAGGAAAAAGTTGATAAGGGCACGCTGTAAACGAGCACCTTGTCCCCGATAAACCGGGAATCCAGCTCCTGTAATCTTCACACCCAAATCGAAATCTATCAGGTTGTATTTCTTTGCCAATTCCCAATGAGGCAGAGCGTCTTTCGGAAGTTCCGTCTCCATTCCGCCCATCTTCACTACCAGATTGTCTTCAGCACCGTTACCTTCAGGCACTTCCTCGTAAGGCACATTCGGAATGGTGTACAACAAATTCTGCAAATCTTCGGCAGCCTGGTCCATCTCAGCTTGTATTCCTTTGTTGGCTTCCTTGATTTCAGCCACACGAGCCTTTGCCGTTTCCGCTTCTTCTTTTTTGCCTTCTTTCATCAACTGACCAATGGTCTTTGACGTGGCATTGACTTCTGCCAGATTATTATCTAATTGTCCTTGTGCGTTCCGACGTTTATTATTCAGTTCGAGTACCCGCGCAATAGTCTCTTTCGCATTAGCAAAATGCTTCTTCTCCAATCCACGGATAACCTTGTCGGTATCCTCTGTAATTTGTTTAATTGTAAGCATATCTCTTTAAAATTTAGATTTTCGTGCTGCAAAGATATTCTTTTATTGAAACATAAACAATGAATCTTACAAGATACTTTGACGAATACGCACCAGTTTTTCCAACAAGCCTTCCAGCAAGTCGAGTTTCAACATATTCGCTCCATCGCTCTTTGCTACTGACGGGTCTTCGTGTGTCTCCATGAACAAACCATCCACACCTACCGCCACCCCTGCCTTGGCTATGGTTTCTATCAGTTGAGGCATACCTCCTGTCACACCAGAGGTTTGATTGGGCTGCTGAAGCGAATGGGTCACATCGAGTATCACCGGATGGCCAAACGACTGCATTTCAGGAATACCCCGATAATCAACAATCAAGTCGTGATAGCCGAAAGTCACCCCGCGTTCGGTCAGCATTACTTGCGGATTACCTGCCTCTACCACCTTGTCAGCAGCAAAGCGCATCGCTCCAGGCGAAAGAAACTGCCCTTTTTTAATATTCACTATCTTTCCCGTCCGTGCCGCCGCTACCAACAAATCTGTCTGACGGCATAAAAAGGCCGGTATCTGCAACACGTCAACATAGGCAGCCGCCATTTCGGCCTCATCTGCTGCATGAATATCCGTTACAACCGGCACTCCAAACGTAGCACGTACCTTTGCCAATACCTTCAATGCTTTTTCATCACCTATTCCTGTAAACGAATCCAAACGTGAACGGTTCGCCTTACGGTATGAGCCTTTAAACGCATAAGGTATATGCAGGCTATCGGTTATCTTCACTACCCGCTCGGCAATGCGCAACGCCATATCTTCACCTTCTATCACACAAGGTCCCGCCAACAGGAAAAAGTTGTCAGAACGGGTCAGGTCTTCTATTGTTTGTATCATAAGTTCTTATGTTTGTAAGCTTTCTATTTTCACTGCGGTATTATCAACGTCAAGGCTTCGGGAACAATGGTTACCTCTATCGGGAAATGACGGTCGAACCAGACACGTCCATCCAAACTGATTTCCGCATTTTGTGCCCGAAGTATTTTCACTTGTTTTGTACGGTAAGGTTTCACAGTCTTATGATTCAACAGACGCCCTTGTTGCATCATCCATAAACCTTGAATCAATTGACGCAACTCGGGACGATAAATCAACGACACATCAAGCCATCCGTTATAAGGTACCGCACTGGGAGTCAACCCATATCCACGTCCACTGCCTATCGCCACGGCCATCAATCTTCCGCGGATGTGTTCGTCGTTCACCTTCAGATGCATCCGGTAAAGTTTACGCTCGAACGCCACCAGGAATAAAGAAGACAGATACGAAAACAAAGGTATCCCCCAAAAACGACGTGTTTCATTCGTAATGATGACAATACGTGCCCCCAATCCGATATAAACCGCATTGAGAAAATAACGTTTCACGTGCTCTTTTCCGTCAAAGTAGCTGAATACCCCCACATCCACTTTACGCAGACGACGATTGATAAGCACGTCCACCGCTTCCTTATAATCATCGGAATCCAACCCCCAATACTTAGCGAAGTCATTGCCGATGCCGTTCGGGATAATCCCTAAAGCTATGTCGTTTTTATCTTCAGCCTCCGAAAACATAATGCCATTTACAGCATCGTTCAATGCACCGTCTCCCCCTACCACTACAATGGTGCGATAACCATTATTCGCCATCGTACGCGATAAACGTTCCACCGAGCCGAAACCTTCCGACTGTACATAGTCGAACCGGACTTCACGGCTTTCCATGTAGTCCCGAATCTCTTTCCAACGCTTTTGCGCCTTCCGACTTCCGGCTTTCGGGTTATATATCACTCCCCAGCGGGTAGGTTCTATTGCCATATTAATTTTCTTTTAATAAATTCATTATCTTCCCTACCTTTTCTTCCATAGGCAATGTAGCGTCAATCCAATGAATGGTAAATCCGCGTCTTTCCATGCCCCTGAACCAGGTCATCTGCCTCTTGGCAAACTGGTGGATGGCGATTTCAAGCTGGCTGAACATTTCATCGTAACTCAGTTCTCCTATTATATATAAGGTAAGGAATTTGTATTCCAATCCATAATAAATCAAATCTCCGGGCGCGATGCCTTCCGCCATCAGCCCGCGCACCTCTTCCACCATGCCTTCATCCAACCGGTGCCTCAACCGGCGCGATATTTTCTCACGCCGCAATTCCCGGTTGATGTCTACTCCGATAATCAAGCTGTGGATTTCAGGAAAATCCCTTGCGTCTACAGGTTGAGTACGGTAGTATTCTTCAATCTCGATGGCACGTATCGCACGTTTTGCCGTATCTACATCCGTAGAGTTATGCAACGTCTTATACGAAGCCAACAAACCGGCCAGTTCTTCCAACGACTTTCCCGCAAGTCTTTCCCGCAATTCGGGATTTTCCGGCACGGGAAGCAACTTGTATCCTTTCAAGACCGACTCCAGATACATCCCGGTTCCTCCGCACAAGATGGGAATCATACCTCGCCTGCGGATGTCCTCATAAGCCTGAAGGAAATCATGCTGAAATTCGAATACATTGTATTTGGTACCCGGTTCCGCAATGTCAATCAGGTGATAAGGAATCCGTTTGCCTTCTACGGTATAGTCCGCCAAATCTTTTCCCGTTCCCAAATCCATCCGACGGTACACCTGGCGGCTATCCCCGCTAATGATTTCCGTATGCAAGCGATTTGCCAATGCCGCCGCCAAGGGGGTTTTCCCCGATGCGGTCGGTCCCAATATCGTTATCAAATCATATACCATAAAAACATCGGGGTTAATCCATGGTCAACTCTACAATATAATATATACTTCGCACCCGACGATTTGATAGCCGACACCCATTGACGCGCATCATATATGCCCATTGGGCACCAAGAGACATACACCCCATTCCCAAAAACAGGCATATACCGAATATACGGGCTATGGTTATCTTCTGCATCGTCATTTTCCTTTTCGATTAAAATCCATTTATTGGTGTCAGCCGTTCACACTTGCCGAGCGGACACGGCTCAATGTCTCGGGCGTCATCTGAAGCAATGAAGCAATATAAACCAACGGAGCACGCTTCAGTATTTCAGGATGAATCTGAAGCAACTTGTTATAACGTTCATGAGCTGGTTCGAAGCGCAAAGTGTCGGCTTTGATTTGCGACTCAATGAGCGAAGTCTCCAATATCTTCCGATAGAGGACACCAATATCCGCACGTTCTATCGAAAGCTGTTCAAAAGATGCCTTGTCTATCTCCCAAACGACACTCGGCTCTAACGCCTCTATCATCAGACGGGTAGGCTCCTGACGGAAATAACTCTCCAGACACATCACTTCACCCTTCTCGTAAGCGATATGTTCGGTCATGTCCTTGCCATATTTAAAATAAAACTGACGGAGCAAACCTTTTTCGATGTAGCGGATGCACGTACAGATCTCTCCCTCATCCAATATCCGCTCGCCTTTCTTATATTTCTTGAAAAGCAACGTATCCGCCAACGCGTGTGAGCTTTCCTTGGCCAGCGTCACACGATGGTCGACGGCCATCTGCCTTACAATGTCAATACTTGTCGTTGTCATAATATAATGATTTAAAAGAACAAGCTTATTATTTCACCTTGATACGGTCAAATCCTTCCCCGAACACACCTATCACCGCACTCTGCGAAACAAAAGCATGCGGGTCAATATCCTTGATCAAGCGGAAAATCGTGTTCGATTCTCTTTTCTTCGCCAAAACAAACATCATTTTCACACCATTATTGGTATAGCATCCCACTCCGTCGATAAACGTCACGCCACGGTGCAAGTCTTTATTGATGCGATGTCCTATCTCGTCGTATTTGCTCGAAATGATAAAAAACTGTACCGACTGGCGCGCACTGTTCACCACCTGATCGATAACAAAACTGGTAATAAACAATACTACGTATCCATAAACCACCCGTTCCCAATCGTGCAACACCAGGTAACTGGAAGAAATGATAATGACATCACACATCAGAATCACCCTTCCGAGCGAAATATCACGATATTTGTTTACGATAGCGGCTATGATATCCGTCCCCCCCGTACTACCATTGGCGGAAAAAGCCAGACCTATGCCTCCTCCGCAGAACGAAGCGCCCAGCACACAAGCCATAAAAGGCTGGTCGTGTATCAATCCATTGCCTGCCAGCTTTTGGATTATTGCCAGGAACACGGTAAGTACCGCCACTGCCCAAATGGTCTTCAAGCAAAATTTCAACCCCAATATCTTTAGCGCAAGCAACAACAGAAGCCCATTAATACCCAGATAAGTATACTGTACGGGGAAACCTGTCGCCCAATAGATAATGGAAGCGATGCCCGGCACGGCACCCGACGGCAAGTTGTTAGGCAACAAAAACACGGTCCACCCTATGCCATACATCATCATACCCAATGCTATAAGCAGATAATCTTTCGCTTCCCTCCATACGGGATTGACCTTTAAAGATGCAAACTGATTCATTTTCCGTTTCTGATTAGCTTTTAAATTTCGAAAGACAAAGATAGTGTTTTTCACGATTACGGCAAAGATAGTGCCCAAACTTTTTAGAAACAATTCCACCTCCCTTCAATATGCTCCTAAGAAAGAAGATACGGCTCATCCGCGCATTCCAACCTGATTGTGTGAAGGCGGCCAGGCACAGTGGCTTTCGGAAGGAATTCAGCCGCTCCGGCAAACAAACCTATCTTTTCCGTGAGTTCAACTATACTGAAACTTCAGTTTCAGTGCATTAAAACTACAGTTTCAGTATATATAAACTGTAGTGAAACTATATTACCGTCCACAAACCAGTTATATTACAGACAGTTACAAATACTATCCAAAGCCATCTTAGAGGAAAATCCATGAAAAAGGACAGGATGCACACGTGCGATCCTAAAAAAATGGATGTCCGCATCTTGCCAATTAGAAGCTGTTTTGAATTTATCGTGCGATGATTTGGGATGAGTTTTTGAGGCATTTTCGCTTCTGTGATGAGGAAGATAGCGGGCTATCTGACGAAGAGCAGGAGCGAAAAGGACCAAAAAATCGCCCAAAGCACACACGAAAACGGATACATCAAGCCAAGAAAAACTTTTTGGAGAAATTCAAAACAGCTTCTGACTATAACTTGTAGGGACAGGAGCTATTGCGGAATTAAAAAAACAGCTTTTTCTCCCGGAGACTATTGTTTTTCCGTTTACTATTTATAACTTCGCATGCGATAACAAAACAACATACAACTAAAACGAAAAAGGAACAATTATCATGTGTGGAATTGTAGGATACATCGGGAAGGGACAAGCCTACCCGATTCTGATAAAAGGACTGAAAAGATTGGAATACCGCGGGTATGACAGTGCGGGAATAGGACTAATAAGCGAAACCAATGAGCTGAATGTTTATAAAGCCAAAGGCAAAGTGTCAGATTTGGAAGGATACACTATACACAAGGATGTATCGGGACATACAGGCATCGCCCATACACGCTGGGCTACCCACGGCGAACCGTGCCGGGAAAACGCCCATCCGCATGTGTCGCAATCGGGCAACCTGGCACTGGTGCACAACGGAATCATCGAAAATTATGCCGCCTTGCGTGAGCAGCTCCGGGAAAAAGGCTACACTTTCCGAAGCGCAACCGACACCGAAGTGCTTGTGCAGCTCATCGACTATATCCAAACCAGTTCGCAAACCAACCTGCTAACAGCTGTGCAAATCGCTTTGCACCGGGTAATCGGAGCATACGCCATCGCTCTTATCGACCGACGCAATCCCGACCGCATCATTGCGGCACGCAAGAGCAGCCCGTTAGTAATCGGGATAGGAGACCACGAATTCTTTCTTGCCTCGGACGCTACTCCTATCGTGGAGTATACCAACCAGGTAAGCTACCTGCAAGACGGTGAAATAGCTATATTAGAAGCCGGGCAACCGCTTAAAGTAGTCAATTTAGAAAATGAGCCCCAACTAACCGAAATAACAGAAATTGACCTGAACATCGGCCAGCTGGAAAAAGGCGGATACCCACACTTTATGTTAAAAGAAATATTCGAACAGCCTGAATGCATCAACGAATGTATGCGCGGAAGGGTAAACAAGCAAACGCATCAGGTGATGCTTTCGGCAGTCAACGACCATAGAGAGCGTCTTCTCCACGCCCAACGGTTCATCATTGTGGCATGCGGCACCTCTTGGCACGCCGGACTGATAGGAAAGCAACTCATCGAAACGTTCTGCCGCATCCCTGTAGAAGTGGAATACGCCTCGGAGTTCCGTTACCGGAATCCTGTCATCACCAACACAGATGTGGTCATAGCCATTTCCCAGTCGGGCGAGACCGCCGACACGCTTGCGGCCATCAAGCTTGCCCAAGCCAAGGGTGCTTTCGTATATGGCATCTGCAATGCCGTAGGTTCCTCCATCCCACGCACCACCGACACCGGTTCATACATCCATGTCGGACCTGAAATCGGCGTAGCGTCTACCAAAGCATTCACGGGTCAAGTGACTGTCCTGACCCTCTTTGCCCTGACTTTGGGACGGGAGAAAAACCTGATAGATGACATCACCTACCATCACATAGTTGACGAATTAACAGAAATACCCCAAAAGATAACCCAAATACTGAAGCAGAATGAAAGCATCGCTTCGTTAGCGCGCATTTTCACGTATGCGCATAATTTCATCTACTTAGGGCGAGGATACAGTTTCCCCGTAGCGTTGGAAGGAGCATTAAAACTAAAGGAAATCTCGTATATCCACGCCGAAGGATATCCCGCCGCAGAAATGAAACACGGGCCTATCGCACTCATCGACACGGAAATGCCTGTAGTTGTCATTGCCACACAAAATGCGATGTACGAGAAAGTTGTAAGCAATATACAAGAAGTCAAGGCAAGAAAAGGACATATCATCGCCTTGGTAAATCCAGGCGATACAATCATCCGCAAATTAGCGGACGAATGCATCGAAATCCCGGAAACTTTGGAATGTCTGGAACCGCTCACCACGGTCATCCCCTTGCAACTATTGGCGTATCACATAGCCGTGTGCAAAGGAAAAGACGTAGACCAGCCGCGCAATTTAGCCAAATCGGTCACTGTGGAATAATCAGGAACCGGTATGCGGCTAAAAACTGATTTATTCCACATACAGCACCAACCCTTTCAGATACTCGCCTTCGGGATGGTAAATGTTTACCGGATGGTCGCCCGGTTGAGTCAACTGATGAAGGATGCGGACACTGCGTCCTGCTTGAGCAGCCGCCGTAAAGACCGCATTGCGGAAATTATCCTTTGTCACAACTTGCGAACAAGAAAAAGTGAACAGGATGCCGCCCGGGCGAATCTTCTCGAAAGCCTTTGCATTCAGCTTTGTATAACCGCGTAAAGCGTTACGAAGCGCATCCCGGTGCTTGGCAAAGGCAGGAGGGTCAAGGATAATCAAATCATATTGGTCTCCCATACGGTCGAGAAACTTGAAAGCGTCTTCTGCAAACGCCTGATGGCGCGGGTCATCAGGGAAATTCAGTCTTACGTTTTCGTTTGTCAAGTCGATAGCCTTGGCCGAACTATCCACCGAATGAACCAGCTTCGCCCCGCCACGCATGGCATAAAACGAGAATCCTCCTGTATAACAAAACATATTCAGCACATTACGTCCCGCTGCATATTGCTCCAACAGCCTACGGTTTTCCCGCTGATCGACGAAGAATCCTGTCTTCTGTCCCTTCAGCCAGTCGACATGGAATTTCAATCCGTTTTCCATCGCTACATTTTCTGCACTGCCTCCTTTAATGAATCCGTTCTCTCTCGCCAGCAAATCGGCTTTAAAAGGAAGGGTCGACTCCGACTTATAATAAATGTTTTCAATCACACCCTCCATTACCTCGGTAAGTGCATCGGCTATCTCCATACGGTCAAGATGCATCCCTGCCGAGTGTGCCTGCATGACAGCGGTCTTTCCATAAACATCCATAATCAATCCGGGCAAATTATCTCCTTCGCCGTGTACCAACCGATAGGTATTGGTCTGCGGATTATTCATCAGCCCCAATGCCTTGCGCACTTCCTTTGCACACGTCAGTCTGCGCACCCAAAAAGCACGATCAATAGTCTCCTGTATGAAAGACAACACACGTACAGCGATGCTCCCTATCTGAAAATGCCCACAGGCTATGAATTCTTTCTGCGATGTGTAAACATCCACAACCTCACCCTCTTCGGGTTCTCCCTCTACCCGGGCGATAGCACCCGAGAAAATCCACGGATGAAAACGTTTCAACGATTCTTCCTTACCGGGCTTCAAATACACTCTTTTGTATGACATGTTCATTGCTATTTTTTTCTTTTGATAAGTTAACCTATTAACGAGTCGGCTATATGACAAAAACAGTTAGCCAACCGAACCGGCCAACCATATTATCATTGTCATTATACCTCCTCCACTTTCTCCACCTGATAATTGCCGTGGCTACGGAGTTCTTCCAAATAATTATAGATTTCCACGCACGCCCATGCGTCTGTAGCAGCATAAAGCTGTTGTGCTTCGGTCAACACTTCGGCTTCCCAATTCGATAAACGTTGTGCCTTCGATATTTTCTTTCCGAAAAGCAACGCATAAATCTTTTGCAAGCTTTTCTCTTCGATGCCGAAACGCGGCACATAGTCTTGCAGTTCCACCCAGTTCCCTTCCCGCAAATCACCTTGATTCCGCTTGCGGAGCATCGCGAAATCATCTCGCAAAGACAAACCAACCTTTAACACATTGTTCCGCAGGAACTCATCCAAAAAATCGGGCAAGCCTAAATGGTTCAAGCGAAACAAAAAGCAAGTGTCATGAGTGGAAATCTGCAAAAGCGCCACGTTATGCATCTTTCCCCGCCGAAAAGAAGGACGTGTCTCCGTATCCACCCCGACAATAGAATGCGTATTGAGATACTTTACCGCTTTCCGTGCATCGGTTTCAGTATAAACCACAAAGATACGGCCAGGGAAATTTTCCTTCGGCATTTCAGCCACCTGTTGCTTCGATATCTTATTTCGTAATGTAATCATCTTGTTCTTCATCCTCATCACCAGCATCTAAACCTTCATATAAATCATCTTCCGTATAACCAGCATCCGCATCGAAAACCGGCGATGATACTTCGTCTTCCTCTTCTTCATCCGTACCGGCATTATATTTCACATCGTGCAGGGCACGCATGACGTTCAACACACGTTGTCCCCAGAATTCACCAAACTGTTCAAGGCAAATCACCAAAGCATCATTCATCGTCCGGTCAAGCCCCAGCTGATACACGCACACGAAGTCTTTCAAAGGCTGGTAGATGTCCGCCAGACTTTCGGAAACCGTCTGCCCGATAGGTGTATCACTGTACGCCATATCATCGAGAAACACATCAAGATAATCATCATACCGGCCCATCAATGCCGCTACTCCGCCACGCACCCGTTCATAATCACCTTCCGTCACAAAAACCTCGGGGTCGGATTCATCCATGCGCACCACATGTTCAGGAAGCAATGAAGCTTTCAGGTAAAGCAAAGGAAGCAATTTCAACGCCTTGTCTATAAATGGCCGGCGCTTTATTTCGTCTGTCCGCTCAAGGAAGCCACAAAACTCGGCGGCTACCGTCACGAATTCTACAGTGTTCTTGTCGTAAATAGCAGATGTATTCTTTTCCATAACGATTTTTGATTGCGGCGCAAAAATACAAAAAAATATTCGTACATTTGCGTTTGATTTTCACTATTTCCCTATTCAATTATGAAGAAAAAGACAGAAACACAAGAAAACAAAGACAAAATCATCAATCCCAAAAAGATGATAAACGCCCTCAAAGGCGAAACCATACATTTCATCATCGGACTGCTCTGCGTCATCTTCGGCGTATATATGCTATTGGCTTTCAGTTCTTTCTTTTTTACGGGAGGAAACGACCAAAGTATCCTGGCTCATCCCGACCCGGGAGAATTGCTTGAAACGAACAATGGCATCCAAAACTATGCGGGAGCACGAGGAGCACAACTTTCGCAATTCCTCATCAACGACTGCTTTGGCATTTCGGCTTACTTTATCGTAGTGTTTCTCATCGTGTGCGGCATGAAGCTGATGAAAGCCTACCAGTTCACCTTGTGGAAATGGTTCACTGGCTGCGCAGTTCTAATGATATGGCTTTCCATAACATTAGGATTTGCTTTCGGAGGGACGTTTCAAGACTCTTTCCTCTATCCCGGAGGACTGCATGGCTACAACACAAGCCGATGGATTTGCTCTCAGATAGGCGCACCGGGACTCATCCTTACCTTATTGGTCAGCTTAGTGCTCATTGCCATCTTCTTTACGCGCGAAACAATGCAAGTGGTGCGCAAAGCGTTCCATCCTGCCTTTCCGTCGCGAGAAAAGAAAGTGCCTGACACACCTGTCGCAGAACCTGCCGGGCAATCTCTTGCAAAAGAAGTTCCCCCATGTCCGGTTTCTCCCGCTTCCGACAAATCACAAGATGACCCCGAACACCATCCTGTCGAAATAGAGTTGAAGCCTGTAATAGAAAAGGATGCTCCAATTACGCCTGCATACATACCCGAAACATCGGAACAACCCAAAGAACAAGTCATCGCAACCCCCCAACCTGCTCCCGGAAAAAGCATGAAAGTAACGGATGAACCGACTTTCGAAATCGAAGAAGCCCCTAAAGAAGAGAACGAAGAACCTTCGCGCGGAAACTTGGACCAGCCTTATAATCCACGCTTAGACTTGGAACATTACCGTTTCCCGACCCTCGACCTGCTTGATGCATACAATGACCACACTCCCGCCATCGACATGGAAGAGCAGAATGCCAATAAAGACCGTATCATCCAAGTGTTGCGCAGCTTCGGGATAGAAATCAGTTCCATCAAAGCAAGTGTGGGACCTACCGTCACGCTTTACGAAATCACTCCAGCCGAAGGCGTGCGCATCAACCGTATCCGTAACTTGGAGGATGATATAGCCCTAAGTCTTTCAGCTTTAGGCATCCGTATCATTGCGCCCATTCCCGGCAAAGGAACCATCGGCATCGAAGTACCGAACGCTAACCCGCGCATTGTACCAATGAGCAGCATCTTAAGTAGCAAGAAGTTCCAGGACACGACTTACGAACTTCCGGTAGCGTTAGGAAAGACCATCACCAACGATGTATTCATCGTCGACCTTGCCAAAGCTCCCCACATGTTAGTGGCAGGTGCTACAGGACAAGGTAAATCAGTCGGACTAAACGCCATTGTCACCTCCTTATTATATAAGAAGCACCCCAGTGAACTGAAATTTGTCATTGTCGACCCGAAGAAAGTAGAATTCGCCATCTATGCGCCGATAGAAAACCACTATCTTGCCAAACTGCCCGACTCGGACAATGCCATCATTACCGATGTGACCAAAGTGGTGCAAACCCTCAATTCACTCTGCATAGAGATGGATACACGTTACGACTTGTTACAGAAAGCCGGATGCCGCAACATCCGTGAATATAACGCTAAATTCATCAACCGCCAATTGAATCCGGAAAACGGACACCGCTTCATGCCTTACATTGTCATCATCATCGATGAATTCGGCGACTTGATTATGACTGCAGGCAAAGAAGTAGAGCTTCCCATCTGCCGCATTGCCCAATTGGCACGAGCTGTAGGCATCCATGCCATCATCGCTACCCAACGTCCTACGACCAATATCATCACAGGAACCATCAAGGCAAACTTCCCAGCCCGTGTGGCGTTCCGCGTAGCGTCAATGATGGACTCCCGTACCATCCTTGACCGCCCGGGTGCACAACAACTCATCGGCAAAGGTGATATGCTTTATCTGCAAGGGAACGACCCGGTGCGCGTACAATGCGCGTTTGTCGATACACCCGAGGTAGAACGTATCGTCGATTTCATCAGCCGCCAACAGGGATATCCTACTCCCTTCCTTCTTCCTGAAGTGGAAGACGACTCTGAAAACGGAGGAAGCAGTGCCGATGTCGACATGAACCGCTTGGATCCGCTTTTCGAAGAAGCAGCACGCCTGCTCATCTACCACCAGCAAGGCTCTACCTCGCTCATCCAACGCAAATTCTCCATCGGTTACAACCGTGCAGGACGTATTATGGACCAATTGGAACGAGCAGGTATCGTAGGTCCTGCCAATGGAAGCAAGGCGCGCGAAGTGCTCTGCATGGACGAGAATGACCTTGCCATGCGTATGAGCAACTTAAAAAATCAGTAATCAAACAAAAAGTGCAATATGAAAAAGAATAACCATCTTATAATCTGCCTGATGGCTTTACTGGTATCCCTCCACTTATATGCCGATGAAAACAACCGAGCCAAAATCATACTCGACCGAACCGCCGAAGCCTATCGGCAGGCTGGAGGCGTATGTATCCGCTTCGGAGGTACCCAACAAGGTGTTTTAGCACTAAAAGGTGAATGCTTTTACCTGGAATGTGGAGGTGTAAAAAGCTGGTTCGACGGAAAAACACAATGGAGCTACGTAGAGCAAAACGAAGAAGTGACCATCTCCACTCCTTCTGCCGAAGAATTGCAAAGCATCAATCCGTATGCCTTAATCAATTCATACGAAACATTGTTCGAATGCCGTTACGGAACACGACATGCCATGAAAGGACAAACGGGCAACGAAATCATCCTTATTCCCCGAGAAAAAGGCGATATACAATCGATTGTCGTCTTTATTTCTGCCGAATATCACCCGTTATGCATCACTATAAAACTGGCAAACGGCGAAACACAGGAGTTTCGTATCCTCTCCTATCAAACCAACCAACCCTATACCAATGCTTACTTCCGATTCGATTCGAGAAAATATCCAAATGCGGAAGTCATTGATATGCGATGAAACCACTTACTCTTTAAGGGAAAATGTGATAATTAATGATAAAATGTGACGAGAACATGATTTCCGTACAATTCATTTTATTAATTTTGGCACCGGAAAATTATACGATATACGACAGAATGAAAAAGACAAGAGTTTTTGTGACAGCGATGGCTTTGACAGCTTTGATTTTCCAAAGCTGCAATGATGGTAAAACGTATGCTGAATATAGAGAAGACGAGATAGACGCAATCAATGCATGGATTAGCACACACGATTATGATATCATAAGTGAAAGCGAGTTTTATGCACAAGACACGATGACAGCAGAAAACCAATTCGTGCTTTTCGAAGAAAGCGGAGTATACATGAATATCGTGGAAAAAGGAAAAGGAAAATCAGTGTTGCCCGATGGTTCGTATTCCATCTTATCACGCTATTTCGAAATTGCGATGCAGAACCGGGAAGATATGTTCAACTTGGGTGACACGCTGACCGGTAACATGAACCTATATAACTACACGAATTATATAGCCAATTCTTCATGGTCGCTTCCGATGTATATGCTCCATCCCGAAGAATATAAAGTAACAATCAACGGAGAATCTTATTCGGGTGCTTTTACGGAAAGCTATATCATGAACGCAGTCTACGAATCAACATCGGTGCCTTCCGGATGGCTTCTGCCATTGCGATACATAAAACCTGCGCGTACTTCTTCATCGACCGATGTGGCACGTGTACGTCTGATTGTTCCGCATGAGGAAGGAACTGTAAACTACGCCTCCAGATTCGTCTATCCGTGTTATTATGAAATTACGTACAATTTAGGCAAATAAAAACAGAATGGCTTTAATAAAATCTATCTCCGGCATTCGGGGAACCATTGGTGGCAAAGCAGGCGAAGGACTCACCCCATTGGACATAGTGAAATTTGTTTCTGCATACGCGACATTGGTTCGCCGGGTTTCTTCAGTGAAAAGTAATCGGATTATAGTAGGCCGTGATGCCCGTGTGTCGGGCGAAATGGTACGGCAAGTAGTATGTGGCACATTAATGGGTATGGGATTCGATGTGACAGACATCGGTCTTGCTTCCACACCTACTACCGAATTGGCTGTAACGATGGCAGGAGCGTGTGGAGGAATTATCCTGACCGCCAGTCATAACCCGAAACAATGGAATGCTTTGAAGTTACTGAATGAACACGGTGAATTTTTAAATGCAGAAGAAGGACAGGAAGTGCTTCGCATTGCTGAAGCAGAAGAGTTTGATTATGCCGACATCCACTCGTTAGGAAAGTATACGGCAGACACAACGTATGGCGAAAAACATATCGAACGTGTCTTAGCTTTAAAGTTAGTAGATGTTGAAGCTATTCGGAAAGCTGATTTCCGTGTGGCAATAGATTGCGTAAACTCGGTAGGCGGCATTATTTTGCCCCAATTGCTTGAGCGCTTAGGTGTAAAGCACATCGAAAAATTGTATTGCGAACCTACAGGGGATTTTCAGCATAACCCGGAACCATTGGAAAAGAACTTGGGCGATATCATGCAGCTGATGAAACGGGGCGGTTTAGATGTCGCTTTTGTTGTAGATCCGGATGTTGACCGCCTGGCTATGATATGCGAAGACGGGACAATGTATGGTGAAGAATATACATTGGTGACTGTTGCCGATTATGTATTAAAGCATACACCTGGCAATACCGTTTCAAACCTTAGCTCGACCCGTGCATTACGGGACGTGACCCGTAAGTATGGCATGACATATTACGCTTCGGCTGTAGGCGAAGTAAATGTGGTAACGAAAATGAAAGAGGTAAATGCCGTGATAGGAGGAGAAGGCAATGGCGGCGTGATTTATCCGGAGGCACATTACGGCAGGGATGCATTGGTAGGAATTGCCTTGTTCTTGAGCCACCTGGCACATGAAGGTAAAAAGACAAGCGAGCTTCGTGCTTCTTATCCTATTTATTATATGGAAAAAAACCGCATTGATTTGACTCCCGATACAGACATCGACGCCATTCTGAAAAAAGTGAAGGAAATATATCGCGACAAAGAGGTGAATGATGTAGATGGAGTGAAGATTGATTTCGCTGAAGGATGGGTGCATCTGCGTAAAAGCAATACCGAACCTATCATCCGAGTGTATTCAGAGGCTCGGACAATGGAAGAGGCAGACCGTTTAGCGAAAGAGGTTTGTGCTATAGCCCAAGCCTGAAAGCTCTGTCTTACAACATTAAAAGTTATTAAAATGGCATGAGGAGATGATGGTCAAGTCCATCCGTCATCTCCTCATGCCATTTTAATACAGGGAAAGTTCTATTTCAAATCTTTTTCTATAGCTTGATACGACTCTGTCATTAGCATTTGCAGGTTTTCTTCTCCTTTCTTACCAATGGGATAAATCGGGGTATGGATAGTAAGCCTTAACGAATGCCATGAAAGCAGTTTGCCTGTACGCGGAAGAATGCGGAAAGAACCATTGATGGTCATCGGGACCACCGGCATTTGCAATTGGTCGGCAATGAAGAAAGCACCTTTTTTAAAAGCATTCATCTTCCCGGTATAAGTACGTGCTCCTTCAGGAAAAACAACCAATGAAGTTCCTCCCTGCAATACTCTTTCGGCTTGCTTAATGGTTTCGTATATCTTTCGAGGACTGGACTTGTCGACAAAAATAAAACCTGCCGATTCGCACGCTTTTCCTACAAAAGGTATCTTGCGCAGGCTTTTTTTCATCATCCATTTGAAATTTCGTCCCAAGAATCCGTAAATCAGGAAAATATCGAAAGCACCCTGGTGATTGGCTACAAATACATAAGATGTGTTTTTGTCCAACACTTCTTGTCCTTCCACCTTAACCGGAAGCAAAAACAAAAAACAAGTCAACTGCGACCAAAGCTTTCCAGGATAATATCCCCAGAAATGTCCGTTCCCCAACCAGCAACCTATCATCGTAGTAAGTGCCGTAAGTAATGTAGCTACCAAAAAGACAGGCAGCCCGATGCAAATTTGATAAAGAATGTAAATAAATCTCATATTTCCGTTTTTATGTTTGTAAGTTTTTTAGTTCTTAAGTTTCTATGTGTTCAAAGTTGAATAAACAAGAAACGTCATGCCTCGTAGCGACTTTAATTATAGGCTTTTGTTTTTTTGAGCGTAATAACGGTTATCTCAGGCCATGCGCCAAGACGCATGGGAAACATGACAAAGCCTAATCCTACATTGACATACAGTCCGCGTCCCTTGTCGATATACATGCCACTGTGTTCAGGATAAATGAACTTCGAAAAAGAAAACCCAAACAAGCTGACTTGCATATCGTGGGTATGTCCCGCCAGCATCAGCTGGATGTCAGTTTGAGGCAAAACTTCCCTTCGCCAATGCGTTGGGTCGTGACTAAGCAACACTTTAAACATTCCTTCAGTGCCGCGTAATGCTTTAGGCAAGTCTCCACGGTTAGGGAAAGGCGGATTTCCACTATTCTCAACCCCGATTAACGCAATAGAATCATTTCCTCTACGTAAGATGCGGTGTTCATTCATCAACATATCCCATCCCATTTGTTTTTCCCGCGCAATAAGGGTATCAACATTAGCCAGACGTTTGGACTCGCTATCCCAGTGAACATAAGTAGCATAATCGTGATTGCCCAGTACAGAATAGACACCGTCTTTAGCTTTCAGTTGCGAAAAGACAGACATGTAAGGCTTTATTTCGTCTGCCAGGCTGTTTACCAAATCTCCCGTAAACACGATGAGATCAGGATGTTGGCCGTTGCATAAAGTCATGGCGCGACGCAATGCTTCTCCGCCATCGTTCCAGCTTCCCGAATGAATATCGGAAAGCTGAAGGATACGGTATCCGTCAAACGCCTCAGGCAGCTCGGGAGAAGAGAAAGTGACTTCTTTTACTTCAAAAAACTCTTTCCCGAAAATCGCACCAAACAAAATATATATGCAAGTGACAATTGCCACTAACAACGGGACACTACTTCTTGTAAATTTGTACAAACGAATGAAAGAAAGCGGAGCGGGTGCTTTAATAAAACACCGCATCAGCTTTTTACAAAGATAAATCAACAAGTCGCAGACCATAAACACCATCTTAGGGACAGCCAGACAAAGGGCTGTAATAAGATAGACGCTGAATGCGTGCTGCATCGAGTGGTGGAAACAAACGAAAAACAGAAGAGCAAGGAGTAAACATATACTGGGTATCCACCAAAACACTTTCTTCCACCGTTTAGCACTATACTTTACATAGAATCTGTAAATGTACCAATCGGGTAACAATAACAGAATCAAAAAAAACAACGAAATGCGAAGTAAAATCATAACCAATGGGAATATTGTTGTAAGTTAGTTGTTAGAAATTTACGCAAGAGACCAACGTCCATGCCACGTCGTGCTGCATAGTCAGTCAGCTGTTGTTCGTCGATTTTCCCTACAGAAAAATAGCGTGCCTGTGGATGAGCGAACATTAATCCGCAAACAGAAGCATGAGGCTGCATCATACCATTCTCTGTCAGACGAATACCAATACGTTTCATGTCCATCAGTTCATCAAGCAAAAACGTTACGGAAAGATCCGGCAGAGAAGGATAACCCACTGCCGGACGAATGCCCTGGTATTCTTCGTTCAGCAGTTGACGTCGGGTCAGACATTCATCTTTCGCGTAGCCCCATACTTCCTTGCGGATTGTCTCATGCAGTTTTTCGGCTGCAGCCTCTGCCAAACGTTCGTCCAATACCTGTACGAGCAGATGTTTATAGGAGTCGCACACGAATTGCTTTTCCAACGTTTCTTCAGCAGAGGTGGCAAAAGCGCCGACTGTATCCGTAACACCTTGTGACAACGGACGGACATAATCACTTAGGCATAGATATGGGTCCTCATCTTGCTGACGAGCCTGTTGGCGTAGGAGCGGAAACCTTTTCCCATCCAACAGAAGGTCATCACCATCCGAATTGGCATCCATGAGCCGATAGATTGCCTTCACCCGACAGCTTTCATCCAAAAGGCGTAACATACACCGGGCTTCCTGATACAGCCTCATAGCTTCTGTCGCCTTAGGAAGATCTGCAGAAGAAAAACCGGCAAGCCACCCTGCACGGCAAGCGTCGCATTCGTGTATATCGGCTATGGACGCAAAACGTGGCTGAAATCCCCAAGCATGAAAAAAGTAAATCCAGTTGATATAATCAACCAGCTCATGAACGGAATAGATTATGACGGTACTAGCTGTTCTCATACGCTTTTTATCGGCTGAAACAGAGAGCTTCTCCCCGGTGGGCTGTATTTACCTTACCGTCGGCATATACCAACTCACCGTTGACAAACGTTTTTTCTACTTTCGTATGGAAAACCATTCCTTCATAAGGACTCCACCCGCATTTACTCAAAACACAGTCGCGGGTAACAGTCCATTCGCACTCAGGATTCACGATGACTAAATCGGCTTTATAGCCAGGACGGATATACCCACGCTTTTCTATTCCGAAAAGTCCGGCAGGGATATGACACATTTTCTTTACCGCTTGCTCAACGGTCAGCACGCCATTTCGTACTAATTCCATCACACAAGGCAATGAAAACTGAACGGAAGGCATTCCTGATACCGCCTTCAATGCTCCCCCTTGTTTTTCATTGAGCAAATGAGGAGCATGGTCTGTTCCTATTACATCAATGAGGTCTGTTGCCAAGGCTTTGCGTAAAGCTTCCCGGTCGGATTCGGTTTTGATACTAGGGTTGCACTTGATAAGCGCACCTAATGTCTGGTAATCTTTATCGCAGAACATGAGATGGGGTACGCACACTTCGGCTGTAATCCGCTTTTCGGGAAAAGGCTTGTCTTCGAAAAGCTCCAATTCACTTGCCGTACTGACGTGAAGCACATGCAAGCGCGCCCCTGTTTCTTTCGCCAGTTGCACAGCCAAAGCAGACGACTGCCAGCAAGCTTTCTCGCTGCGAATCTTCGAATGGAAAGCGACATCAGGGTCTTCTCCATATTTTACCCGTGCCAGTTCCGAATTCCACTGGATGATATTCGGATCCTCGCAATGTGCAGCTATCAGCATATTTGCCTTACTGAAAATCTGCTTCAAAGCTTCCGGATTCTCTACTAACATATTGCCTGTGCTGGCACCCATGAAAAGCTTAATGCCGCACACACGGCTCTTGTCTAAGGAAGAAAACAAATCAGCATTGTCGTTAGTGGCGCCAAAATAGAACGAATAATTAACGATACTTTTCTCGGCTGCTATCTGGAATTTATTTTCCAATGCTTCAAGAGTAACGGTTTGCGGCTTACAATTAGGCATATCCATAAACGAAGTGACACCTCCGGCCGCGGCAGCCATGCTCTCGGTAAACATATCAGCTTTTGCTGTCAACCCTGGGTCACGGAAATGTACATGGTCATCTATCACGCCCGGCATAAGGTAACATTGATGTGCGTCGATAACATTATCACATAAGATGTCAGGCTCTGGGATATTAAAGTATACATCACGAATGATGTCATTCTCGATGATTACTGAACCGATTGTCTTTTCTCCATTGTTTATAATAATGGCGTTTTTGATACAGATCGTCATAAGCAAATGAATTAAAGGTATTAAATAAAAAAACAACACGTATTTCCCTTCTACAAGATTCCTCTTTTATATGTGGGGGTATGATTTAAACCAACTATCCCATTTCAAGCGCATCACACCAAATACAGCTTCACCAAATATACTGCTGTTCATCTTAGAAGTTCCCAGTTCCCTATTGACAAAAATAACTGGTACTTCTTTTATCTTGCACCCACATTTATATGCGGTAAATTTCATTTCTATTTGAAACGCATATCCCTTGAAACGGATTTTATCGAGTGGAATGGTTTCTAATGCCCGGCGCCGATAGCATTTAAACCCAGCCGTAGTGTCATGAATAGGAAGCCCGGTCACTATTCTTACATATTTAGAAGCGAAGTAAGACATGAGCACTCTGCCCATAGGCCAGTTTACCACATTCACTCCGCTTATATAGCGAGAACCGATAGCTACATCATAACCTTCATCCCGACATGCTTTGTAAAGCCGGGGCAAGTCGTTCGGGTTATGGCTGAAGTCGGCATCCATTTCAAATATATAGTCATATTGATGCTGGATAGCCCATTTGAATCCTGTAATGTATGCCGTCCCCAAGCCAAGCTTTCCTTTCCTTTCAATCATGAAAAGACGTTCAGGAAACTCGGCCTGCAACCGACGTACGATGCCGGCCGTACCGTCCGGAGAGTTATCTTCAATAACCAAGATATGAAAACACTTTTCCAATCCGAATACAGCGCGGATAATATTTTCTATATTTTCTTTTTCGTTGTAAGTCGGGATGATTACAACACTATCACTTGTCTGCATGATTCATACTTCTTTATAGTTGTCCGGCAAAGATAACGAATGAAGACGAGTTCTGTATACAATAAAGGAGAAAAATGGAATAGAAATGTATAAATTCAGATAGATTTTATAAGAAAATCATTTTTTGCTAAAGTTTTTTGCTGAATTGTTTGGTAGTTTCAAATAAAGCTCGTACTTTTGCACCCGCAAACGAAAAGGAAATGCACTCTTAGCTCAGTTGGTAGAGCAACTGACTCTTAATCAGTGGGTCCAGGGTTCGAATCCCTGAGGGTGTACTCCTAAGGAGTTTGTAGGTGAGATGGACATTTATAGTTATGGATGCACTCTTAGCTCAGTTGGTAGAGCAACTGACTCTTAATCAGTGGGTCCAGGGTTCGAATCCCTGAGGGTGTACCAAGCCGTGAGGTGAGTCAAAGAAGTTTCAAGAATGCCATTGGTTCTTGAAACTTTTTTTTGTAATAGACGAATGCCTGTATTCAGACAATACATACCCCCTGAAAACGGATATATACTGCATTGGCAGTTGAATATATACTGCAACTGCCAACGGATATATACTTCACCGGCAAGGTAAGTACTACTGCGCTTTTAATACGGCCGGATTGCAAATCGTGGGCATCATCCCATGACCACCCCTTCAACCCTTCCAATAAGCCGCAACGCCTTCTCAAACCTCTCCAAAAAAATTCAGGCTTCAAGCCGACTTTCCTGAATAAATAAAAAGAAAGGACTAAAAAATCCGTGAATAAGGAAACCGAAAGAACACATTTTTCCTTACCTTTGTTCTATTAGCACACATTAAATTTATACATTTATGGAAAACTACCTCTTTTGGATTGCTCCAGCCGCCTCGTTCCTGGCACTTGCCCTGGCAGCTTTCTTCTACAAACAGATGAAAGGAGAAAGTGAAGGAACACCCGAGATGCAAAAAATCGCCGAACACATACGCCGTGGCGCAATGTCTTACCTCAAACAGCAATACAAGGTGGTGACCTTGGTGTTCATCGGACTTGCCCTCCTATTTGCCATCATGGCGTACGGATTCAACCTCCAAAACCATTGGGTACCCATAGCCTTCCTCACAGGAGGTTTCTTCTCCGGACTCTCTGGGTATTTAGGCATGAAGACCGCCACCTATGCCTCGGCACGTACAGCCAATGCAGCCCGCCATTCACTCGATAAAGGCTTACGCATCGCTTTCCGGAGCGGTGCTGTCATGGGACTGGTCGTAGTAGGACTGGGCTTGTTCGACATCTCTTTCTGGTATTTGCTCCTGCAATGGTGCATCCCCGACGATATGCTCAACCCCACCTCGAAACTTTGTGTCATCACCACCACGATGCTCACCTTCGGGATGGGAGCTTCCACCCAAGCACTCTTTGCCCGTGTGGGCGGGGGCATTTACACAAAAGCAGCCGACGTGGGAGCCGACCTTGTAGGAAAAGTGGAAGCTGGTATTCCCGAAGACGACCCGCGCAATCCGGCTACTATCGCCGATAACGTGGGCGACAACGTAGGAGATGTGGCGGGTATGGGAGCCGACCTCTACGAATCCTATTGCGGTTCGATACTGGCGACCGCCGCACTGGGTGCCGCCGCCTTCATCGGAAGCGGGGACACCGAAATGCAATTCAAGGCAGTTATCGCCCCGATGCTGATAGCCGCCATCGGAATCATCCTCTCCATCATTGGCATCTTCTCCGTGCACACCCGCGAGAACGCCACAATGAAAGAGCTTCTGAAAGCCCTCTCTACAGGTACCAACCTCAGTTCGTTCCTGATTATCATCGGCACCTTCCTCATCCTCTGGCTGCTTGGACTGGACAACTGGGTGAACATCTCATTGGCAGTAGTCGTAGGACTTTTGGTGGGTGTCATCATCGGACAATCTACCGAATATTACACTTCCCAATCGTATAAACCTACCCGCAAGCTATCGGAAAGCGGAAAAACAGGACCAGCCACGGTCATCATCTCCGGCATCGGGTTAGGTATGATTTCCACTACAATTCCCGTCATAGCCGTTGTAGCAGGTATCATCCTCTCCTATTGGCTGGCTTCAGGATTCGATTTCACCAATATCAGCATGGGGCTTTACGGCATCGGCATCGCAGCCGTCGGCATGCTTTCCACATTAGGCATCACCCTCGCCACAGACGCTTACGGACCGATAGCCGATAATGCCGGAGGCAATGCCGAGATGAGCAAGCTGGGCGAAGAAGTGCGCCGGCGTACCGATGCACTCGACTCGTTAGGCAATACCACCGCCGCCACCGGGAAAGGATTCGCCATCGGCTCGGCTGCCCTTACGGGGCTTTCCCTCCTGGCTTCCTATATCGAAGAAGTGCGCATCGGCCTTGAACGCATCGGAACCGCCATATTGGAACTCCCCAACGGCATCGAGGTAGCGGTCCGAGAAGCAGGACTGGACGATTTCATGATTTATTACGACGTGACGCTGATGAACCCGAAAGTATTGTCGGGCATGTTCATCGGAAGCATGATGGCCTTCCTCTTCTGCGGACTTACGATGAACGCCGTAGGACGTGCCGCCTCGCGCATGGTAGAAGAAGTGCGCCGCCAGTTCCGCGAAATCAAAGGAATCCTTACGGGTGAAGCCGAACCCGACTACGCCCGATGCGTACAAATCTCTACCCAAGGAGCACAACGCGAAATGGTCTTTCCTTCCTTGCTTGCCATAATTGCTCCTGTGGCTACAGGTTTGCTTTTCGGCGTGCCGGGTGTCATTGGCTTGCTGATAGGCGGGCTTTCCGCTGGCTTCGTACTCGCTATCTTCATGGCAAATGCCGGAGGAGCGTGGGACAATGCCAAGAAATACGTCGAGGAAGGCAACTTCGGAGGAAAAGGGAGCGAAGTACATCGCGCTACAGTAGTAGGCGACACGGTAGGCGACCCGTTCAAGGACACATCCGGCCCCAGCTTGAACATTCTCGTAAAACTAATGAGTATGGTAGCCATTGTCATGGCAGGACTCACCGTAGCGTGGAGCCTATTCTAATCTGCAAAAACGTATGACTGCTTTTGGGACAAATGAATCATCCACTTCATACATACTCCCCGAAAAACGAATATATACTTTGCTTCGCCAACTCAACTATTTCCGTGGGCTGCATCAGCTATATGAAACGACGGGTGAAGTATATATTCGTTTTAGGACCATACCGACTGGCCGAATATGAATATTCATCAAAATCTTACCAGAAGCAGTTATACGTCATAAAAGGATTGCCCATTGAGCAATGAATCTACATATTCCTTGTTCTTCTTATTCTCCCCTTTCACGCGCATCATCTTTCTCATTTTCCAAAAGGAAATATCAAAAGCTAACAAAAGAATATTCTTCGGCAGAGTATTGTCAATTTTTTGCGCGCAAAATTGGGATATAATGAATAAATTGTTACCTTTGGACTTTCTAAAAATATGAAGAGCATGAAAGTCATTATTCTACAAACAGATATCCAATGGGCAAATCCCGAAGCAAACCGTAAGCGTGCCGAAGAAATGATGGACACACAGCGAGGAGCCGACCTTTACGTTCTGCCCGAAATGTTTTCCACCGGCTTTTGTACGCAACCCGAAGGTATAGCAGAAGCGGAAGGAAAATCACTCCAATGGATGCAACGTCAAGCAAAAGAGCGAAATTGCGCCATTGCAGGAAGCATCGCTACCGAAGAAAAAGAGAAGCATTATAACCGGTTTTATTTTGTCACTCCCGACGGACAGGCGCGTTGGTATAATAAGAAGCATTTGTTTACGTATGGAGGCGAGGACAAGCATTATACGCCGGGCGATGAGCGTGTCGTCGTGCCGTTCCGTGGCGTGCGTTTCCTGCTTGAGGTATGCTATGACTTGCGTTTCCCTGTCTGGTCGCGCAACCGGGGCGATTACGATGCCATTCTTTACGTAGCCAGCTGGCCTACGCCTCGTGTGGAAGCATGGAAGGCGTTGCTTCGTGCCCGTGCTATCGAGAACCAGTGTTACGTGATAGCTGTGAACCGGGTGGGAAAGGACCCGTATTGCGAGTATTGCGGAGGAAGTGCCATAATAGACCCCTACGGACATACGCTTGCTGCATGTACCGACGGGCAGGAGGAATGTGCCGAAGCCACGGTAGACATGGAAGAACTGGAAGCCTTCCGCAAGAAGTTTCCCGTATTGGATGATGCGGATGATTTCTCTCTCAGCGCAGATTAACAGATTTATAATCAATATTAATAATTAACAAAGAATGATGAATGACGCAGAGTCTTTCGCTTGCCACTATTCATTATTCATTGTTAATTATTAACTAAGATAACACCTTTATGAATAATAGCGATAAACTTTTATTATTGGGCGACCAGGCGATAGCTTTGGGCGCCATTCATGCGGGGATTTCCGGGGTATATGCCTATCCGGGGACTCCCTCGACTGAGATAACGGAATACATACAGGATTCGCCTTTGGCGAAGGAAAGAGGCTTGCACAGCAGTTGGTGCACCAACGAGAAAACCGCCATGGAGGCTGCTTTGGGTGTGTCGTATATGGGCAAGCGGGCGTTGGTATGTATGAAACATGTGGGAATGAACGTATGTGCCGATGCGTTTGTCAATTCAGCGATTACGGGTGTAAATGGAGGTCTGGTGGTTTTAGCGGCAGATGACCCCACGATGCATTCATCGCAAAACGAGCAGGATTCGCGCTTCTATGGCAAATTTGCCATGGTGCCTATCCTTGAACCTTCGTCTCAACAAGAGGCGTATGACATGATGGCGTATGCCTACGAATTGTCGGAACGGGAAAAGCTTCCGGTACTCATGCGTATTGTGACCCGTCTGGCACATTCGCGTGCGGCGGTACGGGTAAAAACGGAGTTTAGTGAGGTGACCTGTACGGGCCGGAAATCTGTTCCGGCAGACTGGGTCTTGCTTCCTGCCAATGCACGCCGGCGTTACCTGGAAGTGATTTCCGCACAACCTCAGTTGTTGGCTCTCTCCGAATCTTCCCCTTTCAATAAGGCGGAACTTGGGAAAGGCATTGCCGAGCGAGGCATCGTGGCGTGCGGTATCGGTTATAATTATGTCATGGAGAATTACCCTGCCGGGTGTCCGTGTCCGATTGTGAAGGTGTCGCAATATCCGCTTCCGATGGAACAACTGACCCGCTTGGCAGATTCGTGTAAGGAGATATTGGTGGTAGAAGACGGCCAGCCCTTCGTAGAAGAACAATTAAAGGGATTGCTCCCGACGAAATACATTGTAAAAGGACGCTTGAGTGGCGACCTGCCCCGTACCGGAGAACTGACGCCCGATAATGTAAAGGCGGCTTTGGGCATACCGAATGCCGAGGTGTACGCATCCGCCCAAAACGTGGTTCCCCGTCCGCCTGCCTTGTGCATAGGATGCGGACACCGGGATGTGTATGATGCATTGAACAAGGTTGCGGCGGAATATCCCGACGCGAAGATATTCGGCGACATCGGATGCTATACCTTGGGTGCGTTGCCTCCGTTCCGTGCTTTGAACAGTTGTGTGGATATGGGCGCATCCATTACCATGGCAAAGGGGGCGGCGGATGCCGGACAATTCCCGGCTATCGCGATTATCGGTGATTCTACCTTTACCCATTCGGGCATGACGGGATTATTGGATGCGGTGAACGACAAGGCGAATATTACCGTAGTTATCTCGGATAACCTGACCACGGCAATGACAGGTGGGCAAGACTCGGCGGGCACCAACAAGTTCGAAGCCATTTGCCTGGGCTTGGGTGTGGAGCCGGAACACGTGCGTGTAGTAGTGCCGCTTCCGAAAAACATGGAAGAGATTACCCGCATAATCCGTGAGGAAATCGAATACAAGGGAGTATCGGTTATCATCCCGCGCCGTGAGTGTATCCAGACATTAAACCGTAAGTTGAAAAAGAAAAAAGCAGAAAAGAAATGAAAACAGATATCATACTTTCAGGGGTAGGCGGACAAGGAATCTTGTCTATAGCTACCATTATCGGAGAAGCCGCCACCCGCATGGGGCTGACCTTGAAGCAGGCGGAAGTGCACGGCATGAGCCAGCGTGGAGGAGACGTGCAATCGAATCTCCGCCTTTCGGACGAACCTATCGCCTCCGACCTCATTGCCTTGGGTACGGCGGACATGATTATTTCCTTGGAGCCGATGGAGGCGTTGCGTTATTTGCCTTATCTTTCACAAGACGGATGGATTATCACTTCGTCCGCTCCGTTTAAGAACATCCCCAATTATCCGGATGAGCAGGCGTTGGCGGACGAGTTGAAAGCCCTGCCCCACGTAGTATCGCTCGATGTGGAAGGGCTGGCGAAGGAAAACCAGATTCCCCGCTCGGCAAATGTCATCTTATTGGGTGCCGCCGCCGGTTTCCTTCAAATATTAGATGCAAAGACTTTACGTGAAAGCGTAGGGCGTATCTTTGCGTCGAAAGGCGAAGAAGTAGTAGAGATGAACTACCGTGCTTTCGACATCGGGTATGATTATGTAAAAAAACAGAACCGTTGAGTGTCAACAAAGAGATATATGAGCAGTGTATTTAGTAAAGAATTGGTGGCGGACGTGGCACGCGAGATGAAAGTGGCGGACCTGCAAAACGCTACTATCGGCGATGTGCTTTTAGTGGCTTCCCGTTTGGAAGAACTGACCGGCATTCCCTTTATCCGTATGGATCAAGGCTCGCCCGGCTTGCCCGCCAATAAGATAGGAATTGAAGCCGAAAAGAAAGCGTTGGATGCAGGTTTGGGAGCGCAGTATCCCGCCGCGGCGGGAGTGCCCGAACTGAAACAGGCAGCATCCCGCTTCGTGAAGGCTTTCATTGATATTGATATTTCTCCACGCGCGTGTGTGCCTACTACAGGCTCTGTAGCGGCATCGTTCGGGGCGTTTATCGCTTGCACGCAACGCATTCCGGGGAAAAATAAAGTGCTTTTCATCGACCCCGGTTTCCCTATCCAGAAGTCCCAGTTACGTATCTTGGGCATTGAGTGGGAATATTTCGACATCCATGATTTCCGGGGTGAACCGCTTCGGACGAAATTGGAAAGCTATATGGCAAAGGGTGATATAGCCGCCGTGGTTTATTCCAACCCGAACAATCCAGCGTGGATATGCCTGGAAGAAAACGAACTGAAAATCATTGGCGAACTTGCCACCCGCTATGATGTAGTGGTAATGGAAGACCAGGCATACTTCTGTATGGACTTCCGCCACAAGTTTGGACGCCCCTACCAACCGCCTTTTGTGCCTACCGTAGCCCGCTATACCGACAATTATATCCTGATGCTTTCCGCCTCGAAGATATTCAGTTATGCGGGCCAGCGTATCGCATTGGCATGCATTTCCGATAAGCTTTTCGACCAGCAATATCCGGCATTGGCGAAGCGGTATGAGGATTCGGGTGTATTCGGACCTACGCTCATCGCTTCTATCTTGTATATGATTACATCGGGATGTACCGCCACTACCCAATACGGAATGGCGGAGATGCTCAATCGCTCGGTATCAGGCGAAATAAACTTCGTAGAAGACGTGCGTGAATATGAACGTCGTGCCAATCGGATGAAGAAGATATTCACCGATAACGGTTTTACGATTGTATACGACCGTGACGTGACCCGGCAAGTGGGCGATGGTTTCTTCTTCACCCTCGGTTATCCGGGCATGACGGGAGGTGAATTGCTTTTGGAACTGATGTATTACGGAGTGAGCAGCATTTCTCTTTCCACTACAGGAAGCGAACAACAAGGAGTGCGTGCCTGCACTTCGCGGATGCGTGAAGAACTATACCCCGTACTGGAAGAGCGGATGAAAGCGTTTCGTGAGGACCACAACATAATAAAGAATGAAGAATGAAGAATCGCTTCGCCTGACATTTGTGTAATTCGGTGTAATTGAAGAATTTGGTTTTATAATCTGAAACCATCTGCCGATGATGCGGATTATAAATCCGCGGATTCGTTTACGCTGGATTGCAAATCCAACATGACGGGTTGATAACAAAGCATCATGCTGGGCTATTAATTATTAACTATTAATTATTAACTGTTTAAATGATTTGGAATCCTAACAAAGAATGTATGCCTCGCGAACAATTGCGTGAGCTACAAGGGAAACGGTTACAGAAGTTAGTTGCGTATGTTTATCACAACGTGCCTTTTTATCGGCATAAGATGCAAGAGATGGACCTGATGCCTGAAGACATCCGGAGCATTGATGATATCGTGAAATTGCCTTTTACCACCAAGCAGGATTTGCGCGATAATTATCCCTACGGACTGATGGCGGCACCAAAATCGGAAGTAGTACGTGTACATGCTTCATCGGGTACTACGGGCAATCCTACCATTGTGGGGTATACACGCAAGGACTTGGCGGTATGGTCGGAAGTGATGTCGCGTTGCCTCTCGGCGTATGGTGTGACCCGTGAAGACACCTTCTCCGTAAGCTATGGCTATGGATTGTTTACCGGAGGTCTGGGAGCGCATTACGGTGTGGAGAATTTGGGAGCCACGGTAATTCCTGCCTCTACCGGAAATACAGAAAAACACGTCCGCCTGATTCGTGACCTGCACATCACCGGTATTGCCTGTACACCTTCGTATGCCCTCTATCTGGCGGAAACAGTGGACAAGATGGGCATCGACAAGAGTGAACTGAGCCTCCGTATCGGTGCTTTTGGCGCAGAACCGTGGACCGAGCACATGCGTCAGGAGATACAGGAACGCTTGGGCTTGAAAGCATACAACCTCTATGGGTTGAGTGAGATTATGGGACCAGGTGTGTCGTGCGAGTGTGAAGAGCAAAACGGTTCACACATCCATGAAGACCATTTCTATCCCGAAATCATCGACCCCAATACCTTGGCTCCGCTTCCATACGGCCAGCAAGGCGAACTGGTGTTTACCACACTCACCAAAGAGGGCATGCCTTTACTTCGCTATCGCACGAAAGACCTGACCTCTTTAATGCCTGGCGTATGCCCATGCGGTCGAACCAGCGTGCGGATGACTCCGATAATGGGACGAAGCGACGATATGCTGATTATCCGGGGCATCAACGTGTTCCCGTCACAGGTAGAAAGCGTAATCTTGAGTATGAAAGAGTTCGAGCCACGTTATATGTTGGTAGTAGATCGGGTGAACAACCTCGATACCTTGCAGGTGCAGGTAGAAGTGCGGCGAGATTATTTCAGCGATGACATCGCCTCCATGCTGAACCTGAAGAAGCTTTTGTCGGACAAATTGAAGAGTGTCCTCTCTATCAGTGCCGATGTAAAACTGATGGAGCCGAACAGCATCCAGCGAAGCCAAGGCAAGTCGCAACGAGTGATAGACAAACGGACTTATTTAGTTAATAGTGAATAATTAATAATGAATAACGGCATACGTTTACACCCACCGTTATTAACTGTTAATTATTAACTATTAACTATTAACGACTATTAATTAGCTGAATATATGACAATCAAACAATTATCGGTTTTTCTGGAAAACAAGACCGGACGTATCAATGAAGTGGTTCGTACCTTAGGTGCGAACGATATTAACATGCATGCATTCAGTATGGCAGAAACAGCAGATTTCGGGATTCTTCGTCTGATTGTATCAGATGTGGACAAAGCGGTAGAAGTGCTCCGTGCCCACGATTTCGCAGTGATGTCTACCGATGTAGTCTGCCTGAGTTGCGCCAATACGCCTGGCTCATTGGCGGTCATCTTGGAATATCTGGCGCAAGAGCAGATATTCATCGAATACATGTATGCTTTCGCACAGAACGAGCGTGCGAACGTGGTTATCAAGCCCAACGACCTGAAACATTGCTTAGAAGTGCTTCAAGCGCATCATTGCGATGTATTGACAAAAGATAAATTGTAAAAAGAGACACGACCCCAAATAGCTTATAATAAAGTCCGGGTAACTGGACGCTTTCCAGTCCCGGACTTTCAGGAAAAAAGAATGTATCAGAGTTGTATCAGAGATACCGCATTATTCCCCATATGCACCATAATGAGCGGCAACTGCCGGTGAAGTATAAGTTTCGCCGTTAACGGTCAGGCCGGTTGTCGAGAAGTAAGGAGCGGCAAATGCCTCTGTACCATCACAAGCACCCGTCAGAGCCGGAGAGCCTGCCTGCAAATGGAAGTCCCAATCATCGTTGTAAACATAGTCGGTCAAACCTACACCATTGATGTCGAAACCAACAAATTGCGGATCTTTCAAATCGTTTTCTGTAGCGATAACGCTATGCACGTCTACCACACCTACATTGTAATCTTCGTGTTCATAGTTATAACCTTGCCAAGCGTATGCTACACCCGATTCGTCTTCACCGTCCCATACAATATCACTTGCTTGGTTACCCGATGCGTAATAGTTGTAATCAATTACAGAATCGTCATCGTAACCTTCTTCGGGGTCGTTCGGAATGTCAAAGCTCGGAGTCATCGCGCGGAACTTGCAGTTTACCATCAAATTATTGAATACATTAGCCAAAATATTCTTCTCTACATAGATGCAACCGCCTTTTTCTCCATCGCGTCTCCATCCTGCATTGATGATAGTATTGTTGTAAGCTTGAACCAAAGCCTGGGCACGGTTTTCGCTCTGACCTGAGCTTGACAGCTTCAAGCCGTTGGTGTTCGGGCTGAACATCACGTTTCCGGCAACGTCTACCTTGCAACCTGCTTTTACGTTTACAGCCTCAGCGCCATCGAATCCGTTAGCGGCAAATATATTGTTCATAATAATCGCTTCACCACCCATCAGATAAATGCCATCCGACCATCCGTTACGCAAGATTGAATTCGTAATCACGTATTTACCATTGATATTATTGGTAGTAATCTGCGGATAAGCATCGTCACCGGCTGTATATACGCCCGAAGTTGCAGCAGGAGAACCTTCTACTACCTGGCCACCGGTATATTCTATGATTGTATGGTCTATCAACATTTCGCCACAAGTTTCCGAAGCCACAATACCACCCCAAAGACCTGCAAAAATATTCGCCTCGGTGCGGTCGGCTTCAGGAATAGAGAAACGAACAGGCTTTTCTTCCGTTCCTTCGCAATACAAGTTTCCGTTTACCGTAAACTCTACAGGCACATGGTTTGCCCCTACACCGGAAGTGCTGGCAATAACCAGGACTCCTTCTTTGATAATCAAAGTCTTGCCTTCGGGCACAGTATAATGTTCAGTCAGGTTGATTACGGTATCGGCGGGCCAAGTCACCGTATTGGTATTGTTCCACTGGTCTTCCAGACTTACAGGTCCTTCCGGATCATCCCCATTCGGCTCATCCGGATCGTCCCCATTCGGTTCATCCGGTTCTTCTACAGGAGGATTCTGCGGCTCATTCTCGTCATCACTACAAGCAGCGAAGAATGATACGCTCATCAAGGCTGCACCTACGAATAAATACTTCTTAAAATTCATAATTGTAAAAATTAAAATGTGTTTGTCAGTCAATATGTTTGTTTTGTATTTTACAGTTTGTATCTTACGCCCAGCATGATGGTCTGTCCGTGCCATTCCTTGCGCTCGATAACATTGCCATTATGGCGCTCGTAATCAATGTTCGCCGTGCGAGGACCATTCTGGATGTAACGGAACAGAGGCACATCCAACAAATTGGAAGCTTTCGCAAATATATTCACGCCACATTTGAAGCTCTTCTCTACCGATACGTCCAACTGGAAATAGCCGTCTTCCCAAATATCGTTGTCATACCAGTTCGAAATATCACTCAGGCGTTTGCCAGTATAACTTCCGGCGATTTGCCCTTCCCATCCATATTTCGTGCTCTTGAAAAGCAAGGACAGATTTGCCACATGGGCAGCTTGGCCAAACAATGGACGAGATTGTTTCTGAGTCCTTACTTCCGAACCTTCCATGATACGCTTATCAGTGGTTATCTTCGAGTGTGTATATGTATAGTTCGCTTTGATACCGAACCAATTGAAATATTTCATAATATCCACTTCCACGCCCAAATTGGTCGCATCACCAAAATTCATCGGTTGGTAATACGTATCCTGGCCTTCGTTTATCAAACCATATTCAATCGGGTTTTGAATATTCTTATAAAACAGGCCGACCATAAACTGCTCCGAAGATTTCGGGAAAAATTCGTAACGCAAATCCACATTGTCCGCAACCGTATGCTTCAAGTCGGGATTACCTTTTTCCTTATAGTCTTCATTGATAATGCTGTAAGGCACGATTTCGAAAAAGCTCGGACGATTGATGGCACGGGCGTATGAGAAACGCAGATTGGCATTTTCATGCACATTATATTTCGCATGGAAACTGGGCAACACATCCGTATACTTTTGATTACCTTCGGGGTCTACATCACGCGGGAACTTCAATACATATCCCTGGTTGGTATGTTCCACACGGACACCCGCTATCAATTCCCATTTATGATAAGTGTATTTCACCATACCGTAACCTGCCCCCACTTTCTCCGAGGCATCATAGTTCAACGGGTCGCCGATGTTGCCATAACGACGCGGCGTAATCAAAATCTCATCGAAGTTATTCCAGTCCTCTCCTAAATATTGCGGGTCTTTACTACCGGTAGCCGAATCAAAAGTATATTCATTAAAGAAACTATCCCGTTTCTTGTCACGATACATACCGCCGATTGAGAAATCGAATGCCGAACCGTTATCTTGCCGCCATTTATAGCTCAAGTCTATATATCCTGCCTTGTCTTTATCAGAGTTATGTTCCCACCGGCGAGTAGCCGCCCCCGAAGTCTGAAGGTGTGTCCCTTGCAAGAAAATCTCCGCATTGTCCGGCGTTTCACTATAAGCTTTCGAGATAACCGCCGACCAATTTAATTTTAAAGCCCCGTCTTCCAAGAACTGGTGTTCACCCTTCAACGTTGAATTGATAATGTATTGACGGTTCCACTTCATACGGACTGCACGTTCTTTTTCATCCTCTCCGTCACGCACTTCCGCTTCACGCATATCCATATAACCGTTATACCAAGTCAGCTTGTTGTTCCCATTGATGTGATAATCCAATTTGACATGAGCACCGATACGCGTCTGTTGGGTGGAATAATTACGATACACGATACCGTTATGCGAAGTTCCAGGCTGATAATAAATCTGAGTCTCTTTACCACGATAAGTATTCAGATAACTTCCGGCCAACATCACACCCAGTTTGTCATCGAAGAAACGGTCACCGTAAGAAAGGCTTGCCGTCAAGTCAGGCATCGGACGTTTCCATTTCATCCGCAAGTTCGACATCGTGAAGTTATCTTGTGTCACCTGATAATCTTCCGGTTTCCCCATCGCTTCGTAGGGCGAATCTTTCACTATGTCCCCGTAATTGAACGACTGGAAATCGCGGTCGAAATACATCGCGTTGTATCCGGTCGAAATACTTGCCGTAAACTGGCGTTCCAAGGGAGCGTCCTTCATTACCAGGTTCACCGCACCGCCGATACCGTCACCTTCCATATTGGCGGTAAGCGATTTAGTCACTTCCAGACGGTCGAGCATCTCCGAAGGAAAGATGTCAAGCGGGACGAAACGGTTCTTGTTATCGGGGCTTGGAATCTTCACCCCATTAATCAAAGTGTAATTGTAACGCTTGTCCATACCGCGAAGGATGGCATACTGGCCTTCCCCACTACTGTTGCGCTCAACCGTTACGCCCGACATACGCTGGATGACATTTGCCACGGTAATATCCGGGGAAAGCTCGATGGCTTTCGCACTCATCACGTTCACAACGTTCATCGACTTACGCTCTATGGCTCGCGCTCCCGCTTCACTCCGTCCGGGATTGGAAGCTACCACCGTAACTTCGCCCAACAACACATCATCGCTCGCCAAGGGGATTTCTATTTCGGTATCTTTCGAAGTCACCTTCATTTCATAAGACTTATATCCTACATACGTACAGATAATGGTAAACGTCGGACGGTTCACCGAGAGGTTGAAACTTCCGTCCAATCCTGTAACGGCTCCTTTCGAAGGTTCTTCTTTCACCACTACCGAGGCTCCGATAATCTCTTCGCCCGTCTTCGCATCTTTGATTTTACCTTTCAAATTCATTGCATTTGCACCGGTTGCCATTGTAGTAAGCAAAGCCAAGCCCAAAATCACTCTCTTTTTCATATCTTCCATATTCCTTTTCCCTGTGTCTTTAAATTTGACGCCGCAAAACTATAGAGGATGTTTTTCAAGGCGATTGCAGAGCGGTTTCATTTCTATTACAAACAAAAAGTAAGCCACCAAACGCCTCACATCGACCTTTACACGGCCTATATGTTACATTTTTATTACAAATTACAACAAATACACCGGCCTTTTATCGCGAATCAACAAGCCTTCCTCATCTGTACCTACAAGATGGAGCGATTCATTTATAGTAGAACAAAATTGGTTTGCGAAAAATGGAATGGAACACAGAGACACAAAGACACAGAGCTTTATTTTTTGAGAGAACAGAG